>Ga0187876_1000023_pt1 | contig 139579 bp, 124 predicted proteins | sample June2016WEW_17_4_FD_133000 | JGI IMG/M metagenome (GOLD analysis project Ga0187876, IMG submission 133000) | Peatland microbial communities from SPRUCE experiment site at the Marcell Experimental Forest, Minnesota, USA - June2016WEW_17_40 | ecosystem: Environmental > Terrestrial > Soil >... | reverse complement strand
CGGACGCTGGAGGATTTCCAGTCCGTCCTGACCCTCAGCGGCGAAGAAGCGGACGGCCTCACCATCGCGTGCAAAAAATTCGCCGTCGCCGCGACGCCTCATTTCGTCTCGCTCATGGAGCGCGACAACCCCGCTTGCCCGATCCGCCGGCAGGTCGTCCCCACCGTCAAGGAACTCATCAGTTCCCCGACGGACATGGAAGACCCCTGCGGCGAAGATCACGACATGAAGGTCCCCGGCCTGGTGCATCGCTATCCGGACCGGGTGCTGTTCCTGGCCTCGGACCGCTGCGCCTCGTACTGCCGGTACTGCACGCGCAGCCGGCTGGTCGGCAACGGCGACCTGCGCCCGGTCTCGGAACGCGTCGAGCCGGCCGCGCAGTACGTCGCCGCGCATCCGGAAGTCCGCGACGTGCTCATCAGCGGCGGCGACCCGCTGCTCCTGGGTGAGCTGGCCCTCGGCGCGATCATCCGCCGGTTCCGGGCCATCCCGCACGTCGAGATCGTCCGCATCGGCACGCGCGTGCCGGCCTACCTGCCGCAGCGGATCACCCCGCGGCTCATCCGCGCCCTGCGCATGAGCGGCGCGTACTTCCTCTCCATGCACTTCTCGCATCCGAGGGAGATCACCCCGGAAGTCGAGCGCGCCCTGGCGGTCATCGCCGACGGCGGCATCGTCATGGGCTCGCAGACCGTGCTCCTGCGCGGGATCAACGACCACCCGGAAACCCTCAAGCGGCTCTTCCACAAGCTGCTCAAGAACCGCGTGAGGCCGTACTACCTCTACCAGTGCGACCCGGTCCTCGGCGCCTCGCACTTCCGCACCTCGGTGGCCGCCGGGATCGAGATCATGCACAAGCTGCGCGGCTTCACCAGCGGCTATGCCGTGCCGACCTACGTCATTGACGCCCCCGGCGGCGGCGGCAAAACGCCCGTCACCTCCGAATACATCACCGAGCGCACCGCGCAGCAAGTCACTATGCGCAACTACGCCGGCAACCTTTATACCTATCCGGAAGTCTGAGCGAGCGCCGCATCATTCGCTCGCCGTGTGCTGGAAACCTTGCGCCCCGTCCATGGACGGGGCGCAAGGTTCTTCGTTTAACAGCCCGTTGAGAAATGTGGCACACGCCCCTTGCATGTGCGAGTGCGCTGATTGTAGTGGCGCCGTCAGGCGCTACTTCGTATGCCCTTGCGGGCACGCTACGAGCGGTTTCGGGACAGGTCCACCAGGGCCAGCAGGCGGGCGGTCAGCGCCTCGATGCGCGGGTCAAGGCACTCCTTGAGAGCGGGTGTGACTTCGCCGTAACGGCGCAGGTACCTGCTTTGCGTCTCCACGAGCACTTCCCAAAAGGCCGATGCCCGCCCCCAAATTTGTTGCGCGACTTCGTCCCGGCGGCCGCTCAGCCTCAGCGCCTCCTTGAGTTCCCGGATTGTCTGGCGCATGGCGGCGACTTCGGCCTGAATGCCTCGGCGCTGCTTATCCGACAGGGAGTTGCGCTCGTGGTACAGCACGCCGTGGCGCTCGCGGCCCTGCGCGTATTCCTCGAACTCGCAGAGCATCTCATCGAGGAGCGTCAGCGTCGCGCTGACCGCGCGCTTATGATTTTCACCCACATCCACTGCCTTCTTTTGCGTCATCGGCGGTTCTCCACAGCACCGGTTTACGACGGCAAACTGGGGCCCACAGATAACTATTTCCACGCGTGCTTTTTCGGCCCGTGTTTCCGCCTGCGCATAACTCTGCCGGCAAGGCACCCCGCGTCCGGCGGATATTTCTGAGCGAATTCCGAGGACGCCCTACTCATCTCCCGCCGGCGACCGCAGCGCCTCGCGCAATCGCGCCTTGAGTGGCGGCAGATCGTCCTGGATCGTTTTCCAAACGGTGGGCAGATCCACTCCGAAGTACGCATGGGCGAGGACATTCCGCATTTCACGCGCCTTCTTCCACGGAACTTCCGGATGACGAGAAGCCACGTCTTCCGGAACGTTTCGTGCCGCCTCGCCCATGATTTCCAGATTTCGGATAATTGCGTCGGAAGTCCTGCGGTCCTTGAGGAAGGCGTCAACATCAATGCCATGAACGGACTCTTCGATTCGTTCAATGGCTTCCAGCATGTCCTCGACCCGCAACCGCCATTCTCTAGATCGCACTGACCGCCTCTGCAAGTATGCGGTCGCGCAGTTGCGGCTTCAGCGCTCGGCGCATCACGAGGTCAACAGGCTGGCCTAGGAGGGTTTCGAGATAGTCTTTCACTTCGAGGAACCCGAAGATGCTGACGGGCTCTTCGAAGTCGACCAGGATATCCACATCGCTGTCGCGCCGTTCTTCTCCGCGCACGCAGGAGCCGAAAACGGCCAGGCGCGCGACTCCATGCGCCTTTATTTCCGCCACGTGTTGCCGAAGAACGTCCAGAACTTCGTCACGTTCCATTGAAGCGCCCCTCAGAACTTCACGCCCCAGACCTTGTGCAAGCGGCGGACGGACTTGCGCGGGGCCAGCTTCGGCGGATATTTCGGGTCCGGGTTGACCGAGACCATCTCGACCTGGTTGCCGCGGTAGTACACGCGCTTGAAGTAGAGTTCGTCGTCCTCCGCGACCTCGATCACCGCCAGGTCGCCGCTGGCCGGCTCGTCCTTCGTGCAGAGGACGTACTGTCCAGGCAGCGCGACCGGGACCATCGAGTCGCCCTCGACGCGGATCAGGTGCAGGTCGTCCGGAAGTTTCTCCCGGCCGGGCGCGTGCTCCGAGTTGTAGGCGACCCGGTCATGTCCGGCGGCGGACGCCGTCGCCAGGACCCGCAGGTACCGGCCACGATCTTCCTCGCGCGCCCCGGGCGATTTGCCGCCGGCCGCGTCGCGGCCGGCTTCGCGCTCGACCAGCTCGTTGATCAGATCTATCGCCTTCCGGCCTTCGGGGAACTGCACGCCCTCTGGCAGGAACGGTTCGCCCGCGCCGCTGTAGAGCCACTTGGGATGAACGCGCGTCAGCTCCATGACGCGCGGCAGCGATTCCAGCGGCAGCGCCGCGCGGCGCTCGTAGTAGTCGTACTGCATCAGCGTCATGCCGAGCTTCCGCGCGAAAGCCGTTTTGCTGCGCCGCCCGAAAATGTTCTCGCGGACCCAGCGGAGGCGCTCCGGGGTGCTCGCCAGATGACGCCGGGATTTTTCTGACTTGTCCACTTGACGTGCCTCTCCATTGTTCTCTGGATTGCCGGCCCGATCGGCGGCGGACGGACTGCGCCCGGAGGGTGCGCGCGGCCGCGCGCGGGTTCGGGCGGAGCCGATTCCGCTCCTCCGTCGGAAGCTTGCCCCGACACGCATCGGGGATCGGCACTCAGCAATAGGAGCCTATCAATATCGCCTGTGCCAGTCAAGAAGAAAAATGACAGGGCCGTGACGAGTAAGGAATGCTGAATTGAGAAGTCGCAAGATGGCAGCAGGAAAGAAGATGCCGCGCAAAAGCGATTTGAAAAAAACGAATCCCGTTTGAGGACAGGGATGAACGCGGAAGGACGCCGGGACGGCGGCGGCGGATGACGGGCCGTCTTCCCCTTCATCCTTCACCCTTCATCTTTCATCCTTCCCTCCGTTCCCGCCTTGTCCGCGAGTGGTGGATTATGTTATAGATTCTTCGCACGGGAGTTCTCGCCTGCCGGTTTCCGGCGTTCCCACTGTCGGGCGCTCCCGCTCTTTCAGGAATTGGCGGCATGAGAATCGGCCTGACGTTCGACCTGCGCACCGAGTACCTCGCCCTGGGCTGGTCGGCCGAGGACGCGGCGGAGTTCGATACCGAGGCGACCATCCAAAGCATCGAGTCGGGCCTGCGCGAGCTGGGCCACGAGGTGGTCCGCATCGGCCGCTGCCCGGCGCTGGCCGGGCGGCTCGCCGAGGGCGAACGATGGGAGCTGGTCTTCAATTTCTGCGAGGGCGCGCGCGGCCGCAGCCGCGAGGCGCAGGTCCCCGCGCTGCTCGAGTGCTTCGACATCCCGTACACCTTCTGCGACCCGCTCACCGCCGCCCTGACGCTCGACAAGGCGCTGGCCAAGCGCGTGGTCCGCGACGCGGGCCTGCCGACGCCGGACTTCCTGCTGGTGGAAGAGATCGAGGACCTTCGGTCGCTCTCCATGCCGTTTCCGCTCTTCGCCAAGCCGGTGGCCGAAGGGACTGGAAAAGGGATTGACGCGGACTCCATCTGCCGCGACCGCGCCGCGCTCGAGGCGACGTGCCGGCGGCTGATCGAGCGTTTTCGGCAGCCGGCGCTGGTCGAGGAATTCCTGCCGGGCCGCGAGGTGACCGTCGGCCTGGTCGGCACCGGCCGCGACGCCCGCGCGCTCGGCGTGATGGAAGTGCGCCTGCTCCAGTCGGCCGAAAAAGGCGTCTATTCCTATCAGAACAAGGAACAGTGCGAGCAGCGCGTGGAGTACCGGCTCGTCGAGCCGGGCCCGTTCCGCGACGAGGCGGCGCGCGTGGCGCTCGAGTGCTATCGGCTGCTCGGCTGCCGCGACGCGGCGCGCCTGGACCTCCGCGCCGACGCGCAGGGCCGGCCGAATTTCATCGAAGCGAACCCGCTCGCCGGCATGAACCCCTCGCATTCGGACCTGCCCATCCTCAACGGCCTGCTCGGGAACACGTATCAGGATCTCCTCTCCGAGATTCTCCGTTCCGCCATGAAACGCGCAGGGACACGACCGGGAGGACCGCTCCGATGAAAGTGGCCGTGGCGCACAACGCGATCGCGGAGGGCGAGAAGGACGAAGCCACGCTCGACGTCATCGAGCAGGCCGACCACGTCGCCGCTTCCCTGCGCGCGGCCGGCCACGCCGCCAGGCTCTTCCCGCTCGACCGCGACGTCGCGAAGACGCTGCGGAAACTCAAGCTGTACCGCCCCGAGTGCATCTTCAACCTGGTCGAATCCGTCGAAGGCCACGCCGTGCTCCACCCGTGCGCGGCGGCGCTCTGGGAACTGATCGGCGTGCCGCACACCGGCTCGCCCTCGTGGGCGCTCGACCACACCACCGACAAGGCGCTCGCGAAGACCCTGCTCGCCGACGCCGGAATCGCCACGGCCGAATGGGCCATCTGCCGGCAGATGTCCGATAGCTGGCGCCGCGTGCCCGGGCCGTGGATCCTGAAACCGGCGATGGAGGACGCCTCGATCGGCATTGACGAGGACTCCGTCGTGCGCGACCCGGCGGCCGTTCCGGGCAAGCTGCTCGCCCTCAAGAGCCGGTTCCCGAACCAGGCCGTCCTCGTCGAGCGGTTCGTAGATGGGCGCGAGTTCAACATCTCGCTGCTGGCGGACGAGCGCGGCGCGCAGGTGCTGCCGCCGGCGGAGATGACCTTCATGGACTATCCGCCCGGCAAGGAGCGCGTGCTCGGGTACCGGGCGAAGTGGGAGCCGACGGCGTTCGAGTACGAGCACACCGGGCGGCGCTTTGACTTCCCTCCCGATGAATCGGGACTCATCGAGCAGATGAAACAGATTGCAAAACGCTGCTGGGCGCTGTTCGATCTGCATGGCTACGCCCGCGTAGACATGCGCGTGGACGCGGATTCACGCATCTTCGTCCTCGAGATCAACGCCAATCCCTGCCTGACACCCGATGCCGGGTTTGCCGCGGCCGTCGCCCGCGCGGGCATTTCCCCGGCCCAGATGGTGCAACGCATTTTGGAGGATACCGTGTGTGTGCCGCCGCTGCCGCGCTGAATATTCAAATCCGCGACGAACTGCTTCCCGCAGACCGGGAGCCGCTGGAGAACATCGTGCGCTCCTGCAAGTTCTTCCGCGAGGACGAAATCGCCATCGCCCTCGAGCTCATTGACGAGCGCCTGTCCCATGGCAAGGCCTGCGAGTACCACTTCCTCATCGCCGTGAACGGCGACCGCGTGGTCGGCTACTGCTGCTACGGCCTGGTCCCGTGCACCATCCACAGCTACGACCTCTACTGGATCGTCGTGGACCCGACGATGCACCGCGGCGGCATCGGCCGCAAGCTCGTCGCCGCCGCCGAGGAGCACATCCGCAAGCTCGGCGGAAAGCGCGTCTACATCGACACGTCGAGCCAGCCGCGCTACGAACCCACGCATCATTTCTATTCCTCCTGCGGATACCGCGTGGAAGCGACGCTGCGCGAGTTCTACGCCCCCGGCGACAACAAGGTCATCTTCAGCAAGGTGCTCACGTGAGCGGCGGGCGCCGCAGGCCGGACCGGCCATGAAAGCCCGCGTCGGCTGCATTCCGTGCTTCGTCAAGCAGGGCCTGAGCGCCGTGCGGCTTTCGACGCAGGACCCCGCCGAGCAGCAGCGCGTCCTCGACGAAGTGCTGCGGCGGATTCAGGGCCTCTCGCTCGACGAGACGCCCGCGCTCCTGAGCCAGATCGTCTACGCGGCCGCTCGCGAGATGACCGGCGTCGCCGACCCGTTCGCCGAGGCGCGCCGCCGGACGAATCAGCTCGCGCTGGCGCTGCTGCCCGACCTGCGCCGCCGCATCGCCGCCTCGCCCGACCCGCTGCATACCGCCATCAAAGTGGCGCTCATCGGGAACGTCGTGGACCTGGGCATCGCCGGGCACGCATTCGACCTCGAGCGCGACATCGCCCAGGGGCTCGACGCCGCCCTGGCCGTGGACGATTACCCCGCGTTCCTCGCCGCGCTGAATGGGTGCCAACGGCTGCTCTACATCTGCGACAACTCCGGCGAAATCGCGTTCGACCGGCTGCTCATCGAGGACCTCCGCGCGCGCTGCCGGGTCACCGCCTCGGTCAAATCGCGGCCGATCATCAACGACGCGACGATGCAGGACGCCGAGGAGGTCGGCCTGCCCGCCGTCGCCGAGGTGATCGAGACCGGCTCGGACGACATCGGCGTCAACTGGAAGCGCGCCTCGCGCCAATTCGTCGAGGCGTTCCGCGCCGCCGACCTGGTGCTCGCCAAGGGCCAGGGGAATTTCGAGACGCTCGACGAGACGCCCGGCGAGATTTTCTTCCTGCTCAAAGCCAAATGCCCCGAGGTCGCCGCAGAGCTCGGCGTAGCCGAAGGCGCCCACATCTTCCTCCGCAGCCGCGCACGCCGTCCTCGCTAGGATTCCAGGTTCGAGTTCTGGATGCTCAGCCATCCAGTGCGGTACGGTAAACCGGAACCTTGCGGAGGAACGTCTCTATGGCGATCTGGTCTGGTTGGACGGTGAGGCGTTCTACGCCGACGCGGAGCCAGCCTCGGCGCTCTTCGGGTGTGCCGTTAACGGGGCCAGGTCTCACGTCAAACTGCAATCCTTTTGCCGAAGCAGGGCTCTACGGTTTGCCGGTCTGCGCGTCGCGGAAACTTCGCCAATGGAAGTCGAGCACCATTTCGCTCGCGTCGCGCCAGAAAGGCCATTCATGCTTGCCGGGCGACTCCATGGAGAGGAAGTTGATCCTGCGCGCCGCCAGCAAGTCAGCCGTCAGCTTGTCCCGCTTCTCCTTGTCGGGCTGGTTGGCGGCCTCCTTCGCCGCCTCGTCGGCGATGATCCGGTTCTGCTCGACAAGGAACCGTGCCATTTCCCGGTTCTCCGCCAGCAGGCCGTAGCCGTCCTCCGTGCTACACCAGAGCATCATGGGCGGCAGCTTGACGTGCTTTTTCACAGCCTCTTCAATGCGGCTGGGGATGTCGAGCCTGGCGTATTCCTCCTTGTTCTGATCAGGATCGCCCAGCAGGGCCACCAGGTCGTAGCCGGCCTTGGCCGCCTTGTCGCTCAGGCGAAAGTAGTCCGAGCTGAGCGCGCTCACGGAGGCGAACAGCGCCGGCTTGCAGAGCATGTAGTGTAAGGCCCCAAAACCGCCCATGGAGAAGCCGGTCACGCCGCGGAGGCCGCTGGTGCGGTAATGGGTCTCGACGTAGGGTAGAAATTCGTCGAAGAAGAAGGTAGCGAACTTGGAGTCGGGTTTTCGCGTGGCGTCGATGTACCAGCCGAGTTGGTCGCCGTCGAAGCTGGCGACGATCATGGGCCGCAGCCGCAGGGCCCGGCGGAGCGGGGCCATCTCGCTCCAGCAGGCGTATGGCGCGAACCCGCCGTGGAGGGCGTAGAGAACGGGGTAGCGCTGGTTGAGGTTATCCTTGTACTCCGGCGGCAGCACGACCAGGGCGCGAATCGGTCGCTTCATCGAGGGCGATGGCACGTCGAACCGTTCGACGATGCACCCCTCGGACATGACCGTAACCGCTGGGGGCGCCGGCGCGGAAGCGGAGGGCACCTCCCTTGCGGACTGTGCCGCCGCCTGCGAGAACGCTCGCGAGAACAGCGCGCTGCATACAACCGAGACGAGAATGATCGGGATCTTCACCCTGGATTCTCCCCATCCGACCTTTCCTATTTGACCGTCCTCCATAGGACAATCAGCTTTCAAACGTGAGACTGTACTTTCAAAGTGCCCGCTGCCAATGCGAATTCGCCAAGGACTATACAAAGCTTATGTGGCGTCGCCTAGCCCTCCGCCTGTCCGTAGGCCGTGGGCAGACGCGGGCTGAAGCGTTCCTTGCAGCCCCAATCGAGGAATGTTTCGACGGCGACATAAAATGTCTCGAGCGCCTCCTCGAACGTCCATCCGCCGGTGGAAGCCTGCTCAAAGGTGGCCGCCAGCGCGCCGCTAGCCATGCCGCAGCAGGCATCAATATTCAGCGCACAGCGTTGGATCATCGGATGGACCGGCGCCGGCCGCAGACCGGCCGCCTGGAGAGCATCGAAGACCCGCTGTTTGTAGGCGTGAACCCTCTCGACGTGCAATGGATAGGCCAGGAGCGACGCCCCGAGGAGTTGGCCGCCCATCCCATGCGAGTGCATGTTCAGGAAGAGATCGGCCTGCTCCTCGGCCACCAGCTTCAGGATCCCCGCGGCCTCCTTCGTTTGCAGTTGCCCCGGATTGGCGTCGTGCTGGATGTTGAACCCATCGCCGTTGGGATAGCCGCCCGGATGGGCGACCCGGTCGAGAGGCAGCGGTGCCCACTCCTTGCAGCCGGGATACCCGATCAGCCGCCCGTCCAGCCAGGAGCCCTGATTGGACCGGACGAATTCCTCGTCGGAGGCGCCACGGAGGTGATCCGGGCTTACCGCGCGGCCGTCCATGTTGATGCAAGGGATAATAATGAAGCGGTACCCGGCGATCAACTCGACCAATCCCGGCCGCTCCCGCCCGCGCAGGTCTTGGCTCGTTTCCAGCAGCGTAATCAGGTTAACCGCCCCGGCGGCGGACTCGGACTCGGCCCCATGTATGCAGCAGCCCAGGATGACAACCTGTGGGCCGGCCTCGTCGGTCTTGTAGGTCGCCACATTGCCGGAGGCTGAGCTGCTGGCCCACGTCGCCGTGCCGGCCTTGGCCCGCGGCGGACCGTAGGCGACCGACCAGACGGGGAAGCCGCCGGGCGTCTCGGCGATCTGCTCCGCGTGGCCTCTTTTTACGCCCTTGACGACCTTGATGATCTCCTCGGGGCGAACCTGCCACCACCCCGGTCGCTCCGCCAGGCCGGGAATCTCGTGCCGCAAGAACTTCAATTTCACCCTCTTCGCCACGATGTCTTCTCCGCTGTGATCGGAAACACCCGGTTACTGTTTGAACTGATACGCTCCGATGTCGGGAGCCTGGCCCGCCGGAATCTTGACCCCGGCCTTGTCTTCCTTCAGCCCCAAGTCCGCACCGGCCTTGATGGCCGGGCTGCCCGCCCGCAGATGGAAGTCGCCGTGCTCCGGATCGACGAAGATTTTCTTCAGGTCCGCTTCGAAAAGTTCACCCTCGCTGAGCTTGTGGTCGGCCTGGCGGTTGCCCCATTTGGTGTAGAGGTTGTGGTCGAAGGTGGCGATCAGGTGGGTCGGTCTATCGGCGCCGAGGCCGTCGATGATGTTGTTGCGGAAGACGACGTTTTCGAACTTGCTGTTGTTGGAGAAGACGGCGGTTTCCCAGTCGCTGCCGAGGTTGGCGCGGACCAGAGTATTGTTCAGGAACTGGACGTTCTTCAGGCCTATATCGTCCGCGGACCAGATGCCGACGGCGAAGGCCTTGTTGCTGCCGTCTAAAATATTGTTGCGGACGATCACGTTCTCGGCGTCTTTGATGGTCATGGCGACGTTGGAGTCGTGGACTTCGTTGCGCTCGATGACGATGTTTTTGTTGCCCACGTAGAACGTCAGGCCGTTGGAATGCATGCCGCGGATGTCGGTGACCAGGTTGTCCTGGACCTTGCCGTCGGTGCAGGTGTAGTAATCTACGGCTGTTCCCGTGGTCTTGACGATGCGGCAGAAGCGCGTGACCGCGTTGTGGCACTTGTAAATGACCATACCGCGGCAATCGGGGCCGCCGCAATGATGGATGTAGCACTTTTCGACCACGACGCCGTCCGTATTGCTGACGCCCAGCGCCGGCGAACCCTGGACCAGGGTGATCTCGCAATCGGCGATGGTCAGGTCGGCGCCGCCCTCGGCGCTGATGCCGCTGACTCTGCTGCCGTGCCCCTGGTGCCGCACGATGAAGCCCCGCAGGGCGACGTGTGCAGCGCCGGTCAGCGCGAAGCCGTGCGACCGGACCGAGTTGTAAACCTGCGCCGGCTGGTCGCCCTCAACCTGTTCCGGCAGATAGAAGACCCGCCAGACCTTCTTGTCCGCCGTTGGTTCGAGGCTGTATTCGCCGGGCCGGCCGATCAGCCGCACCGAGTTGTAGAAGCTGTACCTCGAGGTATTGTAGGTCACTTCCGGAAAATAGGTGAAGCATAGCCGGTGCGCCGCCGGGTCGAACTTCTTCACCTCCTGAAAGGAGACCCAGTTGTTGCCCCCGTGCACTCCGACCGTCATGCCGTCGTAATAGTGCGGATCGGCCTGGGTCAGCACCTTCGTGTCGGTGATGGTCGTCAGCAGTTCGCCCGCTTCGAAAACGTTTTTGCCCTCGGGCGTCCAGGCCCCGACCCGGGCGATCTTGGTCCAGTCGTCCTTCGCGCCCTCATAGGCCGAGAGCAGCTTGAAGGTCAGTTTCTTCACCGTCACCGGCGCCGGCAGATCGAACTTCTGAATCTCCTTGGCGTCGCGGGCCAGCGTCACCTTCAGCAGTTCCTTGCCGTCACCCAGGAAGGCCACTTCCTTCACCGCCGGGTAATTCGGCTGCGGCTCGATGCCCACCGTCTTCACCGTCACCGACTTGTTCAGTTCCACGGTGAAGGCGCCGCCGGTAATCGGCTGGACCACCGCGGGCTGGCCGATGATTACACCGCTCAGCGGCGAGTCAGAATTGCCCATCGTTCCAGGTTCATAATAGATTTTTCCCGGAAAAGTCGACGCCATTCTGCCCGGGGCCTCGTAGAACTCTTTCACCGTCTCCTGAAAGAACGGGTCCGACATCTTGGGTTCCTGGGCCACGGCCACGGCCTTGTCGGCGGCGCAGAGGTTGAAATTCTTCCAGTCGGCCGGCCCGGGCACGTCCGTATAGAAGATCTCCTTCCACTTCGGATTGCCCTTGGCCTCCTCGGCTGAAGCCGGGTGCTTCCAGCCCGCCAGCGGCGCCCCGCCGTCGATAATCGCCCGGCCCGTGCCGAACTTGCCCGCCGTGTTGCCGTCGAAAGTGATCGGTTTGCCGGCCTCGCCGCTCGAAGTGATCGCAATCTCACCGTAATAGGTCACGCCGCCCTTGAAGATCACCGTATCGCCGGGCGCCAACGTGGTCGTCTTGGCCGTGCCCGTGGCCGCCGCGTCGCCGGGAGAGTGTTTGAAAGCCTTCTCGGCCGCTGTCCCGGCGTTGGTGTCGTTGCCGCCGTTGAAATCAACGTAGTAGGCGGCCGCGTGGGACAGGCCACAAAGTCCCAACAGCAAAACCACGACCAGACCAAAACGCCAGGCAATCCTCATTTTCGTTCCCGTTCTCTTTAGGTTCTGTGCGCCAGGTTTAACCCCATCGTCGTTCAGGCGGTAAGCCTTCAGCATGGCTGTGTCAGGCCATGCGCCATCGAGCCGGACGTAACGGGGAAAAGTTTCTCCCCGCAGTTGCTGCGTTGTGTCACGAGTGAAACGCTACCGTCGGGATTTGCTCATCGCGCACATAGCGGTCGGCCTTCAAATGTCGGATTCTGAACTTCGCAATCCCGCCTGTCAAGCGCAAGCCGGCCGGCGTGTTCCAGGAAGTTGCCCGCCAACAGATGCGTAAGCCGATGTTCTGTAATAGGATACGCACCTGCGCACCCCTCGCACGCCTGTGGGGAAAGAGGAGCCGGAGTAGTTTATCGTAGGAGCTGTTTAGCCAGCCATTCGGGACCACTGACCGCCTGCGCTATCACCTGCTTCTGGGGTCAAGCGCGTCGCGCAGGCCGTCGCCTAGCAGGTTGAACGCCAGCACGGTCAGAGCGATGGCGGCGCCGGGGAAGGCGCACATCCACCAGTAGTGCGTCATGCTCTGGCGCGCCTCGGCGAGCATTCCGCCCCAGGACGGATGCGGCGGCTGAACGCCGATGCCCAGGAAGCTCAGCCCCGCCTCGCCGAGGATGTTGCCCGCCACGAGCAGCGTCGCGGTCACGATCACCGGCGCGAGGCAGTTCGGCAGGATGTGCCGGAAGAGGATCCGCAGCCGGCCCGCGCCGAGGGCCGCCGCAGCGGTGACGAATTCTTCCTCGCGCAGCGCCAGCACCTGGCCGCGCACGATCCGCGCCACGCCGCTCCAGCCGACCAGCCCGAGCGCGACGAACACCACCGCCAGCGACGGCCGCCGGAACGCCGCCGTGATCGCCACCGCCAGCAGGATTCCGGGGAACGCGCTGAAGACATCCGCCGTCCGCATCAGCGCCTCGTCCGTCCATTTCCCGAAGTAGCCGGCCAGCGCGCCCGCGACGACGCCGATCAGCACCGACACCGCCGTCGCCGTGACCGCCACATCGAGCGACACCCGCGCGCCGTAGAGCACGCGGCTCAGCAGGTCGCGCGCGAGCGGGTCCACGCCCATCCAGTGGCGCGCGCTGGGTCCCTGCTCGGCGTCCTCGCGGAGCTGCGCGTCGTAGGCATACGGCGCCAGCGCCGGCGCCAGCAGCGCCGCCAGCGCCATCGCGCCGACGATGACCGCGCCGGCCAGCGCCGTCCGGCTGCGCCGGAATTTCCGCCAGCCCAGCCGCCACGGGCCGATCCCGCGCGGCTCAATCTTGCACTCCGCACTCCGCATTCCGCACTCCGCACTTGACTACTCGTATCGGATTCTCGGGTCCAGCCACACATAGACCAAGTCCACGATCAGATTCACGACGACGAACGTCGCCGCGAGCCACATGACCGCGCCGACGACCACCGGGTAATCGCGCCCGGAGATGGCGTCCAGGATCGCGCTGCCGATGCCGGGGATGTTGAAGACCGTCTCCGTCAGCACCGCGCCGGAAAGAAGCCCGGCGAGGGACGAGCCGATGAGCGTCACGATCGGGATCAGCGCGTTGCGCAAGCCGTGCCGGAGCACCACCCGCCATTCCGCCAGTCCCTTGGCGCGCGCGGTGCGGATGTAGTCGCGGCCGAGCGTCTCGAGCAGGCTCGATCGCGTCAGCCGCGCGATGCCCGCCGCCGTCACCGACCCGAGCGCCGCGCACGGCAGCGCGAAATAGCGCAGGTTCAGCGGCTCGTAACCGCTCACCGCGAAGAACGATCCCGGCCCGGTCAGCAGCAGGATCAGCAGCATCCCGAGCCAGAAGACCGGCAGCGAGACGCCCGCGAGCGCCGCGAGCATGCAGGCCGCGTCCACGACCGATCGCGGACGCGCCGCGCTGAGCACTCCGGCCGCGATCCCAAGCGCCAGCGCGAAGAGCAGCGAGCCGAGCGCGAGCTGGAGCGTCGGCAGGAAACGCTCGAGCAGGATGCCCGCGACCGGCTGGTCGCTGCGGATGGACTCGCCCAGGTCGCCGCGGACCGCGCGGCCGAGGAAGAACAGGTACTGCGTCCCGAGCGGCGCGTCGAGGTGGTGGCGCGCGCGGATCGCCGCCAGCGCGCGCGCGTCGGTCCCCTGCGGCGAGAGCAGCGCCGCCGGGTCGCCCGGCAGCACGTACATCACCGCGAACGCGGCCAGGCTGATCCCGAGCAGCACCGGCACCAGGTTGAGCAGCCGCCGAAGGATGAATCGTTTCATGGAAACAGTATACTCGGCCCGCGAGGCCGCGCAATAGAAGCCGGCTGCTTGAGCGGCGCGGGCGGACGATTGGGGCGCATCGTCAGGCGGCCTTGCGGACTACGCCAACGCGAGGTTCGAGCCGACGCGGGTCGCCTTGTCGTGGAACTCGACGACGCGCGACATCTCGGCATCCATCGCGGGGTTGCCCAGGTGCTCGATCAACTCGCACGTCGCGAAGCTCTCCGCCTTTCTGGAGTAATCGTCGCACCAGGTTTTCACTTTCTGCACTGTGGCCTCGTCCGGCCAGGGATAATGAATCCTCAGCGGCTTCATTCCGCAGCGCCACGGTTTGGGCGTCAGCCGCGCTCGGAAGGAACCCTGCGTCTTGCAGAGCGCTACGTATCGCGGATCGGCGCCGAGCGCTTCCATCGCCCTGAGCGCGCCCTCGGAATCCGGCTCCATGCGGCCGTGCGTCATCAGGTATCTCAGCCCGCCGCGCGTCTGGTACACTCGCACACCGAAGTCGGGCGCCTGGGCGACCGTGGACCGGATTTTGCCGAGAGCGTTGTCCCGCTCGCGCTCCGCCCGACTGGGTGCGCCCAGGCCGACCAGCCGCTTGAGCCCGCCCGTGAAAACATCCCAGACTGAATCTTCCGGCAGGTCAATGTCCACGAACATGATCGCCGCCGTATTGAGCACCTCGCAACCGTAGACGTTGCGAGTGACCGCCGCCCAGGTCTCGCCTGCATCATTTTTCCACTCGTCGAGCACCGCCTCGTGGACCGGCCGGTCGCCATAGGAATACCGCTTGGGAGGATGCCGGGCATCGAACGCCCCCGTCGGCCACATTGCCGCGATGGCCCTGGCTCGCTGGTTGCCTCTCTCTATCGCATCGCTCAGGCTCACATCGGACCAGCCCCAGCAGGTCAAACGCGTGGTTTTCAAGTCTATGTTGCTTCTGCTCGGGAACGTCGTGGTGCTCTTCGCCCAGTATCGCGGAATTTTCATCTTGCGGTCCTCCGCATTTTATCCGCGACGGCGCGAAAGGCGGCCCGCTGCAAGCCCGCGCTGAAAAAACCGTTCGCGCTTTCGCGGTCCATAAAATCGCGAGTGGGCCGGCGCTATCGCAGTTCGTCTTCGAGGGCGGCGATCCGCTGCTTCGCCTGCTCGACGACGGCCGGCGGGGCCGACGCGGAGAGCTTGACCACCTTGCGATATTCCTCCAGCGCCTCGCTGCGGCGACCGAGGAACTCGAGGATGCGCGCCCTGTCCGCGTGCGCCACGGGCTGATGGGGATCCACGTCAAGCGCCCGGTCCATGTCCGCCAGCGCGCGGGCCAGGTCGGTTTTTTCCTCGAGGTACGCCAGGCCGCGCTCGTGGTAAGCGGTGTAATCGCGCGGGTTCAGCTTGATGGCCTCGCTGAAGTCCGCAAGCGCCAGGTCGTAACGCGCGGTCTGGGCATACGCCATCCCGCGGCCGCAGAACGCCTCGGCGCGCTGCGGGTCCAGCGCGATGGCGGCGGTGTAGTCCGCGATGCTGCGGTCGTCCTGCTGGTCCATCCGGTCCACGTCGCCGCGCCGGCAGTACGCCAGCGCGTTCTCCGGATCCAGGGCGAGCGCTTTCGAGTAGTCGGCGCGGGCGAGCGCCGGATCGCCGGCGAGCTGGTGCAGCATCCCGCGGTTCACGTAAACCTGCGAAACCCCGGGCGCCAGCTCGATGGCCTTGTCATAGTCCGCCAGCGCGCGCGGATAGTCCTTCTTCGCGTCCCGGTAAATCGTGGCGCGGTTCGAGTAATACACCGCGATGAGGGTCCCCGTCGATGTGACGGGGATGGCCTGGTCGAGCGCGGCGAGCGCCGCGTCCGCGTCGAGGCCGGGCGGCAGGCTTGAAACGAGTTCGGTCATTATCTCCGACAACGCCGCCTTGGAATCCGGGGCCGTCCTGCAGCCGCCGATGAACGCGCACGCCGCGCAGAGGATCGCGAGGACCGTCGCGCGCCCGAGGATGCCCTTCGTCATGCCGTTTGACCCTTTCCGGACTTCAGCCGGGCTCCGGCGGCGGCGCGAAACGGCCTGCGGCCGCCGCGAGCGCTGTTCCAATATTTTACCGGCCCCGTATAATTTCACAAGCCTTGTGCGCGTTCTTGACGCGGCTGGAAGGAGAAGCTATTCTGCAAGTATCCTCGCAGCGCTGAATTGGGGAAGCGGGCAATGCGCTATAAAATGCAGGAAGGCGAGATCGCGTGGATCCTCCACCGCGTCACCGGCGCGGGTGTGGCGGCTTTCCTGCTGCTGCATATCTCCGACATCACGCTCATCGGCTGGGGACCGGGCCTGTTCGACAAGCTGCTCTTCTTCTACCGCGCCCGGCCGTTCCGGGTGATGGAGGTCTTCCTGCTGGCGGGGGTGCTGTTCCACGCCTTGAACGGGGTCCGGATCATCCTGATTGATTTCTGGCCCGCCGCGGCGGGCATCCAGAGGAAACTTTTCTACGGCGAGATGGCGCTTTTCATCGTGGCGTTCATCCCCGCCGCGTACCTGATGCTGCGCTGAGCGCAAGGGAGAGCGTTGCACGTGGAACCCGAGATCGTCCGCAGGCCCAAAGCGTCGGAGCGGTTCGAGACCTATGCCTGGCTCTACATGCGCGTCTCCGGACCGCTGCTGATCCTGATGGTGCTGGTGCATTTCGGGGTCATGCACCTCTATTACGGCGTGGAGCACATTGATTTCAGCGTCGTGGCCGCGCGCTACGCGACGCCGTTCTGGCGGATCTACGACCTGGTCATGGTGGCGGTGGCGGTCACGCACGGAATGAACGGGGCGAAGATGATCCTGGACGATTACATCCATCCGAGAAGCTGGCGCACGGCCGTCCTCTGCCTGGTCTGGGCGATCGGCCTCATTTTTCTGGCGATGGGCGGATTCACGATCCTGACGTTCGGCGTCAAGTGAGGCGGCGATGGCTTCGCTCTATCACAAGCAGTCGCACGAGGCGGACGTGGTCGTGGTCGGGGCCGGCGGCACGGGGCTGATGGCGGCGCTGGAGCTCTCCGCGCACGTGCGCACCGCGGTCATCAGCAAGCTCATCCCGGTCCGCTCGCACACCGGCGCGGCGCAGGGCGGCATCGGCGCCGCGCTCGGGAACGAGGAGCCGGACAACTGGCTCTGGCACATGTTCGACACGGTCAAGGGCAGCGACTACCTCGCCGACCAGGACGCGGCCGAGGTCCTGACGCACGACGCGATCGAGGCGGTTTACCGGCTCGAGCACTGGGGCCTGCCCTTCGATCGCACGCCCGACGGCCGCATCGCGCAGCGGCGGTTCGGCGGCCACACGCGCGACTTCGGCAAGGCCGCGGTCAAGCGCTCCTGCTACGCCGCCGACCACACCGGGCACGGCATCCTGCAGACGCTCTACCAGCAATGCATCAAGAACGGCGTGACCTTCTTCGACGAGTACTTCCTGCTCGATCTGCTCGTGCGCGACGGCGTCTGCTGCGGCGTGGTCGCCATGTGCCTCGCCCGCGGCGACATCCACGTCTTCCACGCGAAGGCGGTGCTCTTCGCCACCGGCGGCTGCGGGCGCATGTACAAGATCACCAGCAACGCGCTGAGCTTCACCGGCGACGGGCCGGCGGTGGCCTTCCGGCGCGGCGCGCCGCTGGAGGACATGGAGTTCTTCCAGTTCCATCCGACCGGCATCTACAAGCTCGGCATCCTGATCAGCGAGGCGGTCCGCGGCGAGGGCGGCATCCTGCGCAACGGCCAGGGCGAGCGGTTCATGGAACGCTACGCGCCGACGCTGCTCGACCTGGCGCCGCGCGACATCGTCGCCCGCGCGATCTACCAGGAAATCCGCGAGGGGCGCGGCGTGGACGGAAAGGATTACATCCTGCTCGATGCCACGCCCATCGGCCGCGCGACGCTCCGGGCCAAGCTGCCCGACATCAGCTCGTTCGTGCAGACCTACCTCGGCATAGACCCGGCGGAAACGCCGATCCCCGTTCAGCCCACGGCGCACTACGCGATGGGCGGCATTCCGACCGACCTGGACGGCCGCGTGATCCTGGACGAGAAGAAGACGCCGATGCCCGGGTTCTACGCCGCCGGCGAATGCGCCTGCGTCTCCGTCCACGGCGCGAACCGCCTGGGCACGAACTCGCTCGTGGACATCCTCGTCTTCGGCCGGCGCTCCGCGGCGCACATGCTCGAATTCGTCCGCGCGAACCCCTGGACGCCGCTTCCGCCGGAGCCCGCCGCCGAGAGCGAGCTGCGGCTGGCCGCGATCCTCGATCGCTCCAAAGGCGAATCGCAGGCCGGCATCCGCGACGCTCTGCGCGAAGTGATGATGGACAAGGTCTCCATCTTCCGCGAGGAGAAGGGCCTGCGCGAGGCGCTCCAGGCGATCCGCGGATTGAAAGAGCGCTATGCCCGCGTCAGCATCAGCGACCACGGGCATTGCTTCAACCAGGAATTGCAGGAGACGCTCGAGCTGGGGAACCTGCTCGACCTGGCCGAGGTCACCGCGCTCAGCGCGCTCGGCCGCACCGAGAGCCGCGGCGCGCACAGCCGCGAGGACCACCCGAAGCGCGACGATGCGAACTGGCTCAAGCACACGCTGGCCTGCCGGTCCGCCGAGGGCATTATTCTGAAGTACAAACCGGTCACCATCTCCCGCTTTCAGCCTAAGGAGAGAAAGTATTGACGGGTGATTAGGAGATTGGGAAATTTGGAAATTGGGGATAGATGTTGCGCCATCCGATAAGTCCTAATCTCCCAATCTCCTAATCACCCAATCACCCCCAAGGAAGGAGTTGCAAGTGAAAGTCGCTATCGAGATCCTGCGGTTCAACCCGGAGAAAGACGCGGCGCCGCACTGGGCTTCGTATGAAGTCGAGGTCGAGCCGAGCGACCGCGTGCTCGACGCGCTCCATGCGATCAAGTCGTACCAGGACGGCACCCTGGCGCTGCGAAGCTCCTGCGCGCACGGCGTCTGCGGCTCGGACGCGATGCAGATCAACGGTCTGAACCGGCTGGCATGCAAGACGCTCGTCCGCGACGTCGGCGAGAAGATCGTGATCGAGCCGCTCAAGGGATTCCCGGTCATCAAGGACCTGGTCGTGGACATGGACGGGTTCTTCGAGCAGTACCGCGCCGTGCACCCGTACCTGGTCAACAAGGACCTGCCGCCCGCCGACGAGCGGCTGCAACTGCCCGAGGACCGCGCGCGGATCGAGGACACCACTCGCTGCATCCTCTGCGCGAGCTGCACTTCGTCGTGTCCTTCCTTCTGGGTGAACCGCAACTATCTCGGCCCGGCGGCGATCGTCAATGCGCATCGCTTCCTGTTCGACAGCCGCGACCACGGCAGCCACGAGCGGCTCGACGCGCTCAATTCGCGCAACGGTGTCTGGCGCTGCCGCACGATCTTCAATTGCAACGCCGCCTGTCCGCGCGACATCAAGATCACCCAGGCCATCGGCCAGACGAAGCGCGCGCTGCTTCTGGAGCCCTGATCGGCCGCCTGCCACCCAAATGCCGTCCCGCTCGTAGTGTGCCCGTCCGGGCATACGAAATAGCGCCTTACGGCGCCACTACAAGCGGCGACAAACGCCTAACTGGAATTAATCGCTTGCATTGGGGAGACAGTTTAGGTATCCTTCTTCAGGGCAAGCTAGCTTGGCGTACCGGAAATAAGTTGCGTAACGTTTTGTCATTCCGAGCGGAGCGAGGAATCTCATACGCCGCGCGTTGGTAATGGTTTAAGGTGTGAGATGCTTCGCTGCGCTCAGCATGACGCGGGCTGGACTTATTTACGTTATCTCTGGGACACTGCGCTAGAATATCACGCGATCCTGTGGCGCGACGCACTTAGGTCAGGAGTTTCTTGGTTTCAGGAAAGGGCTGCAAATGCCGAGGCCGAAATTGGAGAAGGTGACCGTTGAGGAACTCAAGAAGGAAATCGCGCGGCGGCAGAAAAACCTGGCGAAACTCGCCGCCAAGCGCGACGCGCTGAATTGCCAGATCGCGGAATTGGAAGGCCTGGGCATTGTCGCCAAGCCCGCCGCGAAACGCGGCAGGAAACCGGGCCGCAAGCGCGGGCGGAAAGCCGGTCGCGCGCCGCAGCCGGGCAGCCTGATCAACCTGCTGGTGCAGGCCCTGGAAGCCAAAGGCAAGCTGACAGTCGCCCAAGCCGTGGACGCGGTCCTGGCGGCCGGTTACAAGAGCAAGTCCAAGCTGTTCAAGCTCATCGTCAACCAGGCTCTCGCCAAGAACAAGCGGTTCAAGCGCGTCGGCAAGGGCGTCTATAAACTGCGCGGCTGACGGATCGGAACGAGCAAGCCTTGCGAAGGTTTTCACCCGCCTTCGCAAGGCTTTGTTTTACAGCTCTCGCTTAGGAGAGACAACCCATGGTCAAGTCCGTCAAGACATACTTCCAAGAGCAGGGAATGGCCAGCGAGCTGGCGCTCCAATTGGATGAAGTCACTTCCGCGATGCATAGCCGCATGCACCGGTTCAACAAGCAGGGCGTCTCCAAGAACCTGGTCATGATTGATCTGGGCAAGTACCGGCACATGGAGACGCGGAATCCCAAAAGCAATCTTGAGTTGCTCCGGACCACCCTGGATGGAATGCTGCTGGTGCTGAACGTGGAGGACCGGTTCCGCCTCCTCGAGCATCACGACATAATCAAGCTGAATTACGTGACGGCCGAATACGAATTCACCGCATTCGGAAAGCAATTCTTCGAGCCGGCCAAGGTCTGACCGCCGGCCGCCTCAACCGGCGGCCGGCAGTCCCGACGATCACTTTCAGCGAGGCCGCCTCGGCGAAGGCGGCAGCGGGACCGGGGCCGGGGCTGGCGACGGGTTGTCATACATGACCGGCCCGCCGTCCACGATCGGCTTGGCCGGCGTCGCCAGCATGTGCGTGTCCTGGACGGAAAGGTGGATCAGCATTTCGCCCGCTGAAACGCCCTTGCCGCGCAGGGTGCCGCTGGTCAGTTCCACGCCGCGGCCGCTGCCGGGAGTGCGCTCGTACTGGCTGCTGCCCGCCAGCGCCTGCCGGATGAACTCGGCCACCTCCTTCTCGCCGATAACCGTCTTCGAATCGGGCGCGGGGTCGCCGGCCGTCAGGACCAGGTCCACCGCGTAGCCCTCGACGAGCTTATCCTGCAGGTTCTCGAACAGGTCGCGCCGCCCAAAGACCTCAAGCCCGACGACGCGGCCGGTGCGCGCGTCGGCGATGGCGATGCCGACCGTTTCAGGCGGGCTGAAATGGCCGAGCGCCTTGTGCGCCTCGCTGAAATCCTTCTGGGCCTGTTCCGAGTTCAGCGATTCGTCCAGATTGCCGGTGGCGTTGGGCGCGTTCAGCGCGTTGGACCGCTCCGCGGCCCGTTCCCACACCTCAGACTGATCGGCGCCACCCTGGATCGCGTTCCGGACGCTGGCGGGCGCGAGGTTCCTGGAACCCTCGAACTCGCGCTTGCCGGTCCAGCGATGCGGCTCCACGCAGAACACCGGCACCGACGCCCTCTGCTTCGCCTCGATCACCGTGTCCTGGCGGATGACGCGCGTCTGCTGACCGCCCTTGATGATCTCGCCGCTCATGAGGAACACCGTCGCGTCGCCGACGTTCTCCATCTGCACCTCGGAGACCTGCGCCTGCGCTTTCTCGACGATCCTCAGGTGGCCCGCCTCCACGGCCTTGTCCATCGTCTCCCAATTGCCCGGCGCCTGCAGGCCCTCGTAGCGGATGGGGAAAACGAGCATGTTCTTGTAAATGCGCGCCTTATCCACGACCAGGCCGCCCAGGAGCGTCTTAACTTCGGGCGCCTGCCCGGCCTTGTCCGCAAGCGGCTGGCTCTGCGCCTGGACCGGACGCACCGGCGCGCCGAACGCGTAGAGAACCGCCACGCCTGCCAGCAACGCCATCACTGCCGATATTCCGTGCCTCATGCGCCGCCTCCTTTCAATAGAGCTTGTTCACCTGTCACACTCTATTGGACGCATGAACCGGCCTGCGGTTCTCGCACGGACGGAAAATTCTCGCGCTCGGGGCGGCGTCAGAAGAGGTGCAGTTCCTGCAGCCGGCCGGCCAGTTGCGGAACCTGCGTGCGCAACACCTGCTCGTCGGTGCGCGCTTCGTAGCCGGGTCCGACGCCGCCGTATTCGAAGGCGATGATCTGCGGCGCGGGCCATTCGCCGCGCGCGATGCGAGCGAGCGCCCATTCGGCCAGCCGCCAGTCGTCATCGCTCAGCGGACGATGGTCGAGCCAGAGGCCGTCTTCGCAGAGCCGCGTCCCCGATAGGTGCATCTCGGAAAGCCGTTCCATGGGGAGCGAAAGGACGTACTCCTCCACGTTCATGCCCAGCCGGCGCGCCGAGATGCCGGCGTGCGAGATGTCCAGCAGCAGGCGGCAGCCCGTCCGCTCGAGCACCTCGCGGATGACCTGCGGCTGGAAGGCCCACAGCGGAATCTGCCATGGCGGGCGCGGGTCCCACATCAGGTTCTCCAACGCGATGCGCTCCGGCGGGAACTCGCACTGCGCGAAAAGCACGTCGCGAACCATGGCCTCGACCAGCCGGTGCCGGTCGCGCGGGTCGGTGGAATCGAGCGCCAGGCCCGGAAAGTCCGTCACGCACGGGCCGAGATGGAGGTTGAAGTGCGGCGCGTGCGTCAGGTCCATCAGCCGGTGGACCAGGCCCCAATCGGCCTTCTGCACCTGCCCTCTTCCGGCCAGAAATGCGAAGTGCGGATAACAGGGCCTCTGCTTCAGCACCTCGACGATCAGGTCGGGCCATTCGGGACACTTGAACAGGGCCACCTGGATTTCGCCGGCGCGGAGCAGCTTTGCGGCGGCGTTGGAGTAGTTTAGAGCGAAGCTCATTTCTCAGGGTCTCGAGAGGATCGCCGGCGGCGTCAGAACTCCAGCGGCGCCTTGAACTCCGAGGTGGGTTCCTCGTCCGAGCGCGCCGGATGAGGCTTCGCCTCGCCGGTCTGCCCGGCGGCGGGATGCGGCATCCATGGGCCGGTCGGCTCGTGCTCGCCGGGGCCGAACTCGGCCGAGGCGCGGAGTTTTTCCTCGAGCTGCCGGAGTTCGTCGGCGGCCTGGAGCGCGCTCTGCGGCCGGCGGTCCGGCTCCTTGGCGGCCATGCGCCAGACCATCGCGGAGGCTTCCTCCGACAGGTTCGGGTTCACGTCGGCGGGCCACTCGAGCAGGCCGCGGATGTGCTCGAGCATCACCTCCTCCTTCGGCACGTCGGAGAAGGGCGGCACGCCGGTGAGCATGAAGAAGAGCGTCAGTCCGAGCGAGTAGATGTCGCTGCGCGCGTCAATGCTCTCGAGTCCGCGCGCGTGCTCGGGCGACATGTACCGGCGGCTGCCGAGCGTGGTGCCCGGCTCGTAAAGCTCCGATTCGTCCACGTTCCGGATGCGCGCCAGGCCCAGGTCGCAGAGCTTCGGCATGCCGTTGCTTGCGATCATGATGTTCCCCGGCTTGATGTCGCGGTGGATGACGCCGTTCTCGTGCGCGGCGGCGAGCGCCTCGGCCACCTGGCGGGTGATGTGGATGCCCTCGAGCTCGGAGAAAGCGCCGTTCTCGCGCACCGCGCGCGTGAGCGTCGGGCCGTCCACGTATTCCATCGAGAAGTAGTGCCAGCCGTCGGCGGTCCCCACGTCGAACGCGGCCACCAGGCAGGGATGCCGGATCTGCGCGCAGGCGCGGCCCTCGCGCCGGAAGCGGTCCACGAACTTCTGGCTCATCTCGCGGCGGATCAGCAGCTTGAGGGCCACGTTGCGCTTCAGGCTCAACTGTTCGGCGAGGTAGACGACGCCCATGCCTCCGCGGCCGACCTGGCCGATCAGCTCGTACCCGCCGATCTTCGCGCGGCCGCGCCGCCGCAGGACGTGCCGGATGAGCTGCTCGACGAGCGGACGCGAGAGGAAGCCCATCTCGTGAGCGAGCACCGGCAGCGCGCGCTCGATGCCCTGGTCGGCCAGGCCCATCTGCCCGCCCAGGAGCTCGTTCGTCTGCGCCTCGGTCAGCCGCTTCTCCGCCAGCGCCTGGCGCACGAACTCCCGGTCGAATTCGGTCCCGCGAAAAGGCATGTCTATTCCTGCTTCCGATTCGCGCATCGCGCGACGCCGCAGCTCTGGCAATGAGCGCGCCGGCAGTCGGGCGTGAACTCTCCGCGCAGCGCCCGCTCGCGCTCGCGCCAGAGGAACTCCGTCGAGACGCCGGCGTCCACGTGCGACCAGGGAAGCCATTCCTCTTTCCCGCGCGCGCGGTAGGCATAGTCCTCCGCGCCGACGCCGGCCGCCGCGAACGCCTGCTTCCATTTTACATTATCGAATGTCTCATCCCAAGCGTCAAATCGGCAACCGAGGCGGTGCGCCTCGAGCAGCACCTTCCCGAGCCGCCGGTCGCCGCGCGCGAACACGCCCTCGAGGAAGCTCCGGTCCGGCCGGTGGAAGGCCAGGCGGACCGCGCGGCTGCGCAGGCGGCTCCGCAGGAGCGCGCGCATCTGCTCGATCCGCGCGATCGGCGCCATCGGCTCCCACTGGAACGGCGTGTGCGGCTTGGGCACGAACGGCGCCACGGACAGGTTCACCGGCGCGGGCCCCTTGCCGGTCCTGCGGCGCAACTGGCTGACGCGCGTGGCCAGGTCGCAGATCGCGGCGACGTCCTCATCCGTCTCGGTCGGCAGGCCGACCATGAAATAAAGCTTGACGTGGCTCCAGCCCTGCGCGAAGGCCGCCTCCGCGCCGCGCATCAGGTCCTCCTCGGCCAGGTCCTTGTTGATCACGCCGCGCAGCCGGTGCGTCGCGGCCTCCGGCGCCATGGTCAGCGTGGACTTGCGCACGCCGCCGATCAGCTCGGGCAGCTTCTCGAGCTGGTCGTCCACCCGCAGCGAGGGCAGGCTGAGGCTGACCTTGCGGCCGGCGAAGCGCGCGGCGAGCTCGCGGATGAGGCGCGGCAGCTCGGGATAATCGCTGCTGCTGAGCGAGGCGAGCGAGATTTCCGAGTGGCCGGTGGCCGCGTACTGCGCCTCGCACAGCTTGACGATCGTCTCGACCGAACGCCAGCGCACGGGCCGGCGCGTCATGCCGGCGTGGCAGAAGCGGCAGCCGCGCGAGCAGCCGCGCATGATCTCGATCGTGATGCGGTCATGCACGACCTCGACGAACGGCAGCAGCGGCCGGTCGGGGGCGAAGGCGCCGTCGAGGTCCTCGATCATCGCCGCGGAGACCTTCGCGGGCGGCTCGGGGCGGACGTCGCGGCGCGGGCGAAGGCTCTCCAGGCGGCCGTCGGGGCGCCATTCCAGATCGTACAGCGCCGGCGCGTAGCTGCCGGGCACCCGCGCGGCCAGCTCGGCGAGGAGATCGAGCCGCTTCTGCGGCCGATGGCGTTTCAGGGCGATGCAGGCGTCGGCCAGGTCGTGGATGCGCTCCTCGCCGTCGCCGATCACGAACAGGTCCACGAAATCGGCCACCGGCTCCGGGTTGCCGGCGCAGCTTCCGCCGGCCACGACGATCGGGTCCTGCGCGGCGCGCTCCGAGGCGAGCAGCGGGATGCCGCCGAGCTCGAGCATGTCCAGCATGTTGGTGAAGCCCATCTCGTATTGAAGGGAGAACCCGACCACGTCGAACTCACGCAGCGGCGTGCAGGTCTCCAGGCTGCACAGCGGCGCGCCGGCGCGCAGGCGCTCCTGCATGTCGAGCCACGGCGCGAAGGCGCGCTCGGCGTACACGTCCTCGCGCCGGTTCAGGATTCCGTAAAGCACCTGCATGCCCGCCGAGGACATGCCGATGGAGTAGGTGTCCGGAAACGCCAGGCAGAACCGCAGCGCCACGGCCGCCGGGTCTTTGCGGACGCTGTTCCATTCGCCGCCGACGTATTGCCCCGGCGTCCGCACGTGCGGCAGCGCGCACGACCAGAGCGTTTCTTTCCAGTGATCCAAGTTGCCCTTCCTGATGAAAGCGGTCTTCAGCCCGGCGAGCCGGCAAAGATTTGAATCCATCCTACGGCGCGAACACCGCCTTGCGGTGCATGCCGACGTTGAGGACCAGCGCGGCCATGACGAAGCAGATCAGCAGCGACGATCCGCCGTAACTGACGAACGGCAGCGTGATGCCGGTGATCGGGCAAAGCCGCACGGTCATGGCGATGTTGACCAGCGCCTGAAAGCCCAGCGAGGTCAGCACGCCGACGACGACGAGCCGGCCGAACGGCTCCCGCGTCGAACTGGCGATCTCTATTCCTCTCGAAAGGATGAGGAACAGCAGCAACAGCACCGCCAGCGCGCCGAGAAAGCCCCACTCGTTCGCGATCACCGCGAAGATGAAGTCCGTGTGCGCCGCAAAGCCGCGGTTGAGCACCACCGGCGAGCCGCTGGAGAAGCCGATCCCGGTCACGCCGCCGGAACTCACCGCCGCGAGCGACTGCCGCAGGTGCCAGCCGGCGCCGCGCAGGTCCGCCTGGGGCGACAGGAACGCGGTGACGCGGCCCCGCTGCGCCTTGCCCATGACGAAGAACCACATCACCGGCGCGGCGGCGAACCCCATCGCGACCAGGGCCAGCAGGTGCCTCGGCCGCGCGCCCGCCACGTAGAGCATGGCGAACAGCGTCGGCAGCAGCACCAGGGCCGTGCCGAGGTCCGGCTCGGCCAGGATCAACGCCATCGGCACGAGCCCGATGAGCAGCGGCGCGACGAGTTCGCCCGCGCCCCGGCCCAGCTTGCGGTACATCAGGCACCGCGCCAGCGCCAGGACCACGGCGACCTTCATGAACTCCGACGGCTGGATGGAGAACCCGCCGTATTCGATCCAGCGCCGCGCGTTCTGGTGCTCGACGCCGATCCTCGGGACCAGCACCAGCGCCAACCCAACGGCCACGAGGAGATAGACCGGGTACGCCAGATAGGTCAGCCGCGAATAATCGAAGGACAGGAACGCGAGCAGCGCGAGCAGGCTGACGCCGAACCACCGGAACTGCTGCGCCGCCGGGGCGCCGCTGCGCGCGGGGTCCCAGTGCGTGGAACTCCAGATGAACGCGATGCCAAGCGAGGTCAAAATGAGCGCGGCCGCCAGCAGCAGCCAGTCGAAGTTCTTGATGGCCCTCACGTTCCGCTCTCAAAGCCCGGCCGACCCCGCCCGGAGCACAGTCGAGGGGCGCGGCTCTGCGCTCTATTCGCGGAGCGCGTAGATTGGCCTGTTCTTCTGGCTGTGATCAATCACGAGCTTTCCTTCGCGCGCGAGCCAGCCGATGGCCTGATTCGTCGCTGCGGGGTTCTCGCTGATGCCCTTCTGTATCTGGTGCAATGGCGCCGGCCCGTTCGTCTTCAGAAACTGCCAGACCTTGCCTGCCGTCTCGCCAATGATCTCGCTCATTCGAATCCCTTTCAATAACCCCTTGCCTTGTCTTCCCTGATTGGACGGACTCCCCTGGTCCGCGTAAAGCCGCGTCGAGAGACATCGTGTGCTAAATTAGCACACGCCGGGCGGGCAGTCAAGAACAGGGAGAATTCCGAGCTCTGTCTTCTGCAGTTCGGCTCCGGCCTACTTCTTCTCCGCCTGGATCCTGGCGCGCGCCTGTTGCACGGCTTTCTGAATGTCGGGCGGCAGACTGATGACGGCCATGGCGCGGCCATCGGCATAGAGCAGCAGGTATCGGTCCGGCGCCGGCACGCCCGGATCGGCGATGAACGCCGCCATGTCAATCAGCAGCCAGGTGTCCTTCGGCAGGTTGCTGATGTCCCGGCCGTTGACCGCGTCGTTCCAGACGAACGTCAGCCCTTTCGTCTTGAGCTCCTCAGGCGCGAAGGGCGAGACGAACAGCCCGGGCAGCGCGCCCTGAATGAGGTTCATGATGGACTTCGGGTCTGTGCGCGGGTCGCCCTTCGGGTAGAACGCCGCATCGGGCAGCGGCTCGCTGGTGGTCTGCGCCACGAGGAGCATGTAGATCTGCCGGAGGTTCTCGCGCCCCTGGGTCTCCTTGGCCGCATTGAACGCGTACCGGAAGCCGCCCGCCTGATTGCTCATCGAAGTCATGATCGCGCTGACCATCATCACCTCGATCAACCCGAACGCCAGCGACCCGGGACGACGGCGGATTCGGAACATGGCCCTCTCCTTTAAAAATTCCCTGCAACTTCATTCTACCATGGTGTCTAGGAAATAACTCACACACGTCCAGCCCGCGTCATGTCGCGCGCAGTACGCTGCGCGCTCTGGCCGCTCGTAGTGTACCCGTCAGGGCATACGAAGCAGCGCCTCACGGCGCCACGACAAGCCATTCTACCACGCGCGAGGCCCGGCGCTAAACGATCAGCGCTTCCGTCTGCGGATCGTAGAAGTGCGCCTTCTGCATGTCCAGGCGCACCGCAATCGTCTGTTCCGGGGTCGGCCGCGCGCCGTGGCGCAGCGGCGGGACGCGCGCGATGACGGTCAAGTTCTCCGCGGAGAGGTACACCCAGGTCTCCGAGCCCATCGGCTCGACGACTTCGACCCGCAGGTTCGAGGTGCCGGCCTCGCCCGGCCCCGCCAGCGAGAGGTCCTCCGGCCGGATGCCGAGCACCACCTCGCGTTCCACATAACCGGCCAGGCGCGCGGCCGCGGGAGCGGGCACGGCAGCACGGATGGCGCCGCGCTCGAACGTGCAGCCGCCCTGCGACCTGATCCGGCCGCGCACGAAGTTCGTCGGCGGCGTCCCGACGAACCCGGCGACGAACTGGTTGCGCGGCTCATCGTAGAGCGTCAGCGGGTCGGCCACCTGCTGGATCACGCCGTGGTCGAGCACGGCGATGCGGTCGCCCATCGTCATCGCCTCGGCCTGGTCGTGGGTGACGTAGACCATCGAGGTCTGGAGCCGCCGGTGCAGGCGGACGAGTTCCGCGCGCATGGCCACGCGCAGTTTCGCGTCGAGGTTCGAGAGCGGCTCGTCGAGAAGGAAGACCTTCGGCTTGCGCACGATCGCGCGGCCGACGGCCACGCGCTGGCGCTCGCCGCCGGAGAGCGCCTTGGGTTTCCGTTCGAGCAGCCGCGAGATGTCGAGCATCTCCGCCGTCTCCTGCACGCGCTTGCGGATTTCCGCCTTGTCGTAGCCGCGCCGCCGCAGGCCGAACTCCATGTTCTGGTACACCGTCATGTGCGGGTAGAGCGCGTAGTTCTGGAACACCATCGCCACGTCGCGGTCCTTCGGCGCCACGTCGTTCACCAGGCGCCCGTCAATGGAAATCTTCCCGCCCGTCGGCGCCTCGAGCCCGGCGATCAGCCGCAGCAGCGTGGTCTTGCCGCAGCCGGACGGCCCGACGAGGACGACGAACTCCTTGTCGTGCACCGTCAGAGAGGCGTCGCGCACGGCATGCACGCCGCCGGTGAAGACTTTCGAAACGTTTTCGAGAATGACTTCAGCCATCGGTGACCTCGAATCTTTCTCAGCCAAGAAACCGCGCGATCATCCTTTGACGCTTCCCAGCCGGATGCCCTCGATGATGTACCGCTGCCCGATGAGGAAGACGACGATCACCGGGCCCAGGACCATGAGCGTGCCGGCCATGAGCAGCTCCCACTGCGTCTCGGTGATGCCCATGAACGCCTGCAGCATCACCGGCAAGGTCTGCATCTCCGGCGTGGAGGTGGTGACCATCGGCCACATGAAATCGCTCCAGGCGCCCATGAAGGTCAGGATGGCGAGCACCGCCAGCGCCGGTTTCGACAGCGGCACGATGACGTTCCAGTACACGCCCCACGCGCCGCAGCCGTCAATGCGCGCGGCGTCCTCCAGGTCCTTCGGGATCGTCAGGAAGAACTGCCGCAGCATGAACGTGCCGTACGCGCTGAAGAGGCCCGGCACGATCAGCGCGAAGTACGAATCCAGCCCGACCAGGCGGCCGGCGTAGAACGTGCGCACCGGCGAGGCCAGCCAGAATTTCACGAAGAGCTGCACGCCGAACCAGTCCGTGTGGAAGAGGAAGTTCAGCACCGTCGGCAGCGACTTGAGGATGACGAACAGCGGGATCATGGTCACCGCGCCGGGGACCATCATCGTCGCCAGGTACGCCATGAAGAGCTTGTCGCGGCCGGGGAACTCCAGGCGCGCGAAGGCGTACGCGGCCAGCGAACTGGTGAAGACCTGCCCGAGCGTGATCAAGATGCAGACGGACAGGCTGTTGATGAACGCGCGCCCGAACACGCCGGACATCGTCCAAGCACTCCGGAAGTTGTCCCACTGCGGCGAGATCCGGGTGATGATGCGCGTCTCGTCCATCGTGGCCGTGACGGGCTCCTGGCCCGCGCCGCCGTCGTAGTGCACCTCGAACTTCTCCGGCACGAGTTTTTTGATCAGCTTCACGCTCGTCGTGCCGGTGGCGGAGCCTTCGCCGGTCGTCAGCAGGAAGTGCGTCTCGCTGCCGCCCACTGGGATCAGCCGGTCCGTCGAGACCTCAATCTCCCGGGCTCCATCGGCGGCCGGCGCCGGCAGCCGCACCCGGTAAACCCCGGCGCCGTCCTTCAGCCGGGCGCGCTGCGTGACCACGCGCTCGCGGCCGTCCACGACGACGTAGTCGCGCGTCGGCAGCCAGTTGCCCTGCATGGCCTGGCCGGGCGGCTTGAGCGCCGTGAGCACCATCCAGACGAACGGCGCGAGCATCGTTACGGCCACGACGATCAGGAAGCTGTGGCTGCAGAGCGCCAGGAATCGCCGCCGCCGCCGCGCCGAGGGCGGCGCCGCCGTGTCCTCGAGCGGCCCGAGAACCTTCGCGGGGTCAGTCATAGTGGATCCTCGACCCAGCGTAGCGCCAGTTGATCAGCGTGAAGACGAACACGAAGAGGAACAGGAACCAGGAGATCGCGCTCGCGTAGCCCATTTGATAGAAGTGGTACGCGTTCTCGTAGATGTAGTAGTCAATCGTGGTCACCGCCTCCTGCGAGTTCGTGTCGCGCGCGAGGAGGTAGACCGCGCTGAACCCGGACTGGAACCCGCCGATGATGCTGATGATGATAATGAAAAAAGTCGTCGGCGAGACGAGCGGCCAGGTGATGTGCCGGAACCGGTCCCACCAGCTCGTGCCATCCACCGCCGCCGCCTCGTAGAGTTCCGGGTTGATGTTCTGGAGCGCGGCGAGGTAAAGGATCATGTTGTAACCGCCGACGCCGGTCCAGAACCCCATCAGCACGAAAGCGAACCGCGCCGCCCAGGGGCGGTTGAGCCAGTCCACGCCGCTGAAGCCCACCGTGGTCAGGCACTTGTTGATCAGCCCGTAGTCGGTGTTCAGCAGCCAGCGCCAGACCATCAGCAGCGCCACGCCGGCGGTGAAGGTCGGCATGAAGAAGACCGTCCGGTAGAGGTTCCGCAGGCGCAGCTTCTGGTTGAGCAGGATCGCCAGCATCAGCGAGCCGAAGATGCCGAACGGAATGCCCAGCATGAAGAAAGTGGTGTTGAACACGTAGTGCCAGAAGGCTTTGTCGGCGATGAGGTTGCCGTAGTTCTGCAGGCCGATGAAACGCGGCGGCCAGGTCAGCAGGTTCCACTCGCAGAAGCTCAGCACCAGGCTGAAGAGGATCGGCAGGAGCAGGAAGAGCAGGAAGCCGGAGAAGTTCGGCAGCAGGAACAGGTACCCTGCGAGCGTGCGCCGGCCGGCGGCGCCGCGTTCGAGGGAGCCGGCCAGTTGCGGCTGGACGCCGATCGGGTTACCGGGCACGCTGGGCGCTCCTGGCTTGCCACGCGACCGCGCCGCCGGCGGCGCAGGCCGCCAGTCCCAGCGCGAGCGCGAAGGCCGGGATCGAGGGCTTCACCGGCGGCGCGGTCCGCTCGGCGTAGATCGCGTTCAGGTTGTCCTCGAGTCCCTTGAGCAGCTTCGGCAGGTCCGCATCCGGCTGGTCGAAGTCGGCCTGGAACCGCAGCAGGGCCAAATCAACCTCAGCGGCGGTAAAGCGCGGATTGTGCAAATCCGCATCCATGGCGACCGTCGCGTCGTCCATGCCGCTGAAATAGGCGGCGTTCTCGCCTTTCGGCCGCTTGGGATCGTTGAGGAAATACGCGTTCTCCTCCGGCCCGTAATGGATCGGGATGGACTCGCCCGCCTCCACGAGGTGCCTGATCTGCTCCGGCGAGGTCAGGAAAAGCAGGAGCTGAAACGCGATGTCCGGATACTTGCTCTGCGCGCTGATGACAAAGGTGTTGCCCTCCATCATACAGAGGTGGCGGCCCTGGAAGGAGCGCCCCAGCGGCGCAACGCGCCAGGGGACGTTGCTGAGGTTTTGGAAGTGCGAGGTGGACCAGCGCCCGCTGATGTACATCGCCGTGGCGTTGTTGATGAAGGTCACTTCGGCGTTGGAATCGCGCTGCTGCGCGAACGTCGGGCAGACGCGATACTTGAATTGCAGGTCGTGGAGGAACTGCAGCGCCTGGAGCGCCTCCGGCGAATTGACGATGCAGCGCGTGCCGTCGGGCGTCCAGAACCGGCCGTGGTTCCACAGGACCCACTCCCAGTAGTCGCACGGCATCAGGCCGGACTGCACCAGGTTGCCTGCCGCGTCGCGCTTCGTCAGCCGCTGCGCCGCCGCGAGCATGTCGTTCCAGGTCCAGTCCGCCGTCGGGTACGGCATCTTCTCGCGGTCGAACAGCGTGGGGTTGTAGTAGAGCACGTCGGTGTTGAGGCTGATCGGCAGGCCGTACAGGCGGCCGTTGACCCTGTGGGCCTTCACCAACTGGGGATACAGCTTGTCAATCTGCGCCTGCGCGTGGTACTTCTCGATGTAGGGCGTCAGGTCCAGCAGCGCGCCGAACCGGACCAGCTCGTGGTAATCGCCGGGGAAGAACACGTCCTGGACCGTTCCGGCCACGATCTCGGCGCTGATCTTCTGCGAATAAGCGTCCTCGCCGATCGCATCGTAGCGGACCTCGATCGGGTCGTTCGGGTGCTCTCGGTTCCACTTCGCCTGGAAGTCTGCGGCGGCCTGGGTGTAGAGGCCGTCGTAGATGATCCACTTGTACATGGCGAACGTGATGCGCTTGGCGCCCAGGCCCCGGTCGGTGCGCAGGAAGAGCGCGGCGGTGACGACCAGCGCCAGCAGCACGGCCAGGGCGGCGTACTTCATTTCTTCGGTCCCACCGTCAGGCATCCTCCCTTATGAGCGCGCGACATTATAGCAGGCCGGCGCGGGGTTGGACAGCGGCGGGAAATCCTGCGGCCGATCAGCGGCCGGGAGCGGAAGCGGGCGGTTGGTTCTCCGGCAGCAGCTTCGTCTCGAACGTACCGTCCGGCCCGAGCGCGGCCGCGAAGCCGCCGCCCGCGAGCCAGTTTTTCGCGGAGCGGTCGCCCTTGAGACAGGTGTCCCAGAACGCGGTGGTGCTCATGAGGATGAGTTCGTGGAAGCGCGGGTCCTTTTCGCCGTTGCCGCGCAGCCGCTGGCCGGCGAAGATCAGGTGGTCGCCGCCCGTGAACGTCACCAGGCAGGCGTCCGCGCCGTGCGTGCGGTCGAACGGGATGCGCCGGTCCGCCGCTTTCGTCTCGCCGATGGCGGTCTCGTCGGCGGTGCCGGTCATGTAAAAGCACGGGACCTTGACCGCGGCGAAAGCCTTGTCGAGGTCCTGCCGGCGCGCGGGCGCCGACGGAGCCATGGCGATCGCGGCCTTGACGCGCGGGTCGGGCAGCGAGACCTCCTGGCCGTTCGCGAGGACGAAGACCTCGCCGATCACCGCCTGGGTCGTGTACGCGCCGAAGGAATGGCCCGCCATGCCGATGCGGTCCAGGTCCAGGCGCCCCTTGAGCGGCGAATCCTCGCGGTTCAATTGCTCCAGCCGGGTGATGGCGAAGCGGATGTCGAGGGGGCGATTGACCGCGTTGGCCGGGTCGTTGACCGCCTGGCGCATCGCCTCCAGGGGATGCTCGGCGCCTCTCCACGTCGCGTCGTCGCTGCCGATGTGCTGCACGTGCACCGAGATGTAGCCGTGGCTGGCCCAATGCCGGCCGAGGTACTCGTAACCGTCGCGCGTGCCGCCGACGCCGTGCGAGAAGAGGATCACGGGGAACGGGCCGTCGCCGCTCTTCGGGAAATAGATCTTCACCGGCACCGCGCGGTCGCGGGCGGCGTCCGTCCAATCATAGGTCGCCGTATCCACCGCGAACGGCCCGGCGGATTGCTTGTAGGGCGCCGGCGCCGCGCCCTCGGCGCGGGCGGGAGCGGCGAGGAAGAACAGGCCGGCCGCGGCGGACGCTGCGATGAGTGTCAGCCGGCGCGGCATCATGTGGGCTCTCTCCCGTTTTCCGAGAGGGCCGCAGGCGCCGGCTCGGCGGCGGCTCGGCGCGCTTCGCGCGCCGCGCGCCGGCGGGCGACGAACTCGCGGAGCTGCTCCATGTACAGGAAGAAGACCGGCGTGACGTAGAGCGTGAGCGTCTGGGAGAAGAGCAGCCCGCCGACGACGGCCAGGCCGAGCGGGCGGCGCGCCTCGGCGCCGGCGCCGAACCCGAGCGCGATCGGCAGCCCGCCCATCAGCGCCGCCACCGTCGTCATCATGATCGGCCGGAACCGGATCAGGCAGGCCTCGTGGATCGCGTCGTGCGCGTTCTTCCCCTCGGTCCGCTGCGCCTCCACGGCGAAGTCCACCATCATGATGCCGTTCTTCTTCACGAGCCCGACGAGCATGATGATGCCGACGAAGGCGTAGATGGAAAGCTCGGCGTGGAATATCCACAGCGTCAGCAGCGCGCCGAACCCCGCGAACGGTAGCGCGGAGAGGATGGTGATCGGGTGATAGAAGCTCTCGTACAAGATGCCCAGCACCACGTAGATGACCAGCACGGCCAGCACCAGCAGCCAGCCCATGCTCTTCAAGGAGTCCTGGAAGGCCTGCGCGGCGCCCTGGTACATGTGCGTCATGCCCGGGGGCATCGGCTTGGCGTCCATGAGCGCGTTCACCTCGTGTTCCGCCTGGTCAATGGAGACGCCCGGCTTGAGGTTGAAGCTGATCGTGACCGACGGGATCTGACCGGAGTGGTTGATGGACAGCGGGCCGACGTTCTCGCGCAGCGTCATGACCGAATCGAGCGGCACGAGCTGCCCGGTCGAGGAGCGGATGTACAGCATGGAGAGTAGCGTCGGGTCAATCTGGTACTTGCGCTGCACCTCCAGGATCACCTGGTAATCGTTGTTCGGGGCGAGGATGGTGGAGATCTGCCGCGTGCCGTAGGCGCTGTAGAGCGCGTCCTCGATCTGCAGCGGCGTGACGTTGAGGACGAACGCCTGGTCGCGGTTGATCTCCAGGTTGAGCTGCGGGTTCTTCATCAGCAGGTCGCTGCTGACGTCGGCCAAGCCCGGAAGCGCGCGGACCCTCTGCTCGAGATCCTCGCCGTAGCGGTAGAGCGCCTCCGGGTCGGTGCCCGCCAGCGTCAACTGGTAAAGGGCGTTCGTCGTGCGGCCGCCGAGCTGGATCGTCGGCGGGACCGTGGGGAACGCGCGCGTGCCGGGCACTTTCGCCAGCTTGGGCCGCAGTTCCTCGACCACGCCGTCGGCGTTGAGCAGCCGCTCGCTGCGCGGCTTCAACACCACGAACAGGAACCCGCTGTTCGTCCCGCGCCACCCGCCGATGGTGCTCATGAAGCGCAGGACGTTCGGATCGCTCCGAACGATCTCCGCCAGCGCCGCCTGGTGCGCCGCCATCGCGTCGAACGAGATGTCCTGCGCGGCGTCGGTGCGGATCAGGATCTGATCGCGGTCTTCCGTCGGGATGAAACCCTTCGGGATTTTCATGAAGAGATATCCGGTCGCGACCAGGATGGCCGCGGAGAAGGCCATCGTGGCCGGGCGATGCCGGAGCACGAACTGCAGCGTCCAACTGTAGAAACGCACCGAGGCGTCGAACGCGGCCTCGGTCGCGCGGTAGGCCGCGCCGTGGCGGACCTTGCGCGGGTCGGCCAGGAATCGGCTCGCCATCATCGGCGTCAGCGTCAGCGACACGACGCCGCTGACGAGCACCGCCGCGCCGATCGTCACGGCGAACTCGCGGAACAACCGCCCGACCAGCCCGCTCATGAACAGCACCGGGATGAACACCGCCGCCAGCGACAGCGTCATCGAGACGATCGTGAAGCCGATCTCCTTCGAACCCTCCAGCGACGCCTGCAAGACCGGCTTGCCCATCTCCATGTGGCGCACGATGTTCTCGAGCATGACGATCGCGTCGTCCACGACGAACCCGACCGAGAGCGTCAGCGCCATGAGCGAGAGGTTGTCCAGGCTGTAGTTGAGGAGGTACATGACCGTGAAAGTGCCGATGATGGACATCGGCAGCGTCAGGCTCGGGATGACCGTCGCGGAGACGTTCCGGAGGAAGAGAAAGATCACCAGCACCACCAGCACGAGGGTGAGCAGCAGCGTGAACTGCACGTCGTCGGCGGACTTCTCGATGGACCAACTGGCGTCGCGGAGAATATCCAGGTTCACGTTGGCGGGCAGTTGCTTGCGGAAGCCCGGCAGCAGCGCCTTCACCGCGCCGGCCACCTCGATGGTATTCGTTCCCGGCTGCCGCTGGATGGCCAGGATGATGGACCGGTCGGTCTCGCCGCCGACGGTGTACCATGCGGCGACCTGGTCGTTCTCGACGCTGTCCAGCGCCGCGCCGACGTCGCTGAGGCGCACCGGCTGGCCGTTGCGATAGGCCACGATCAGCCGCTGGTACGAGTCCGCCTCCATGAGCTGGCCGTTCGCCAGCAGCGTGGCCAGCTGGTTCGGGCCGTTCAGGCTGCCGGTGGGAAGGTTCACGTTGTACGCGGTGATGACGTTGGCGACCTCGTCAATGCCGATGCCCTTCGAGGCCAGCGCGTGCGGGTCCACCTGCACCCGCACGGCGTACTTCTGCGAGCCGTAGACCAGCACCTGCGCCACGCCGTCCACCATCGAGATGCGCTGGCCGATCATGGTCTCGCCGTATTCGTCGAGGGCGGACATCGGCAGGTTCGGGCTCGTCAGCGTCAGGTAGAGGATCGGCTGGTCGGCGGGGTTGACCTTGCGGTAAGCGGGCGGCGAAGGCAGGTCCGTCGGCAGGTTGCGCGCCGCGCGCGCGATCGCCGCCTGCACGTCCTGGGCGGCCGCGTCAATGTTCCGCGTCAGCACGAACGTGATCGTGATCTGCGTCTGCCCCTGCATGCTCGTGGAGACCATGCTGTCCACGCCCGCGATGGTCGAGAACTCCTTCTCCAGCGGCGTGGCCACCGCCGCGGCCATCGTGTCCGGGTTGGCGCCCGGATAGAGGCCGGTGACCATCACCGTCGGGAAGTCCACGTTGGGCAGGTCGCTCACCGGCAGCATGACGTACGCCATGATGCCGAAGAGCAGCAGGCTGGCCATGACCAGCGTGGTCATGATCGGCCGGCGGATGAACAGCTCGGACAGGTTCATGACGCCGCCCTCGGCGCCGCGTCCTTCTTCTCCGTCTCCGGGACGATCTCCACCTTGGCCCCGGCCGTCAGGCGCACCTGCCCGTCCGTGACCACCCTTTCGTCCTTCTGGAGCCCTTCCTCCACGACCACCTCGTCCGTGGAGATCCGACGCACGGTCACCGGGCGGACTTCAACGGTGTTGTCCGGTTTGATCACGTAAACGTACTTGTTGGTGCGGCCGACCTGCACCGCGCGCGCTGGCGCAACGACCGCGTCGTTCTGCACGGCCAGTTTCAGCGTCACGTCCACGTAATCGCCCGGCCAGAGCCGCTCGTCCTTGTTCTCGAACGTCGCGGCCAGCCGAATCGTCCCGCTGGTCGCGTCCACCGCGTTATCCGCGGCGGTCAGCTCGCCGGTGACGAACGCCTCCGCCTGTCCGCGCGGCTTCACGCGGACGCCGAGTTTCTCGCCGCCGGAGGTCATGTATTTTTTCACGAGCGGAAAGTCCTTCTCCGGCACGCTGAAGAAGACCTCGACCGGGTCAATCTGGTTGATGACGGTCAGGATCATGTCGCCGGCCTTGACCAGGTTGCCTTCCACCACGAGATCGAGGCCGGCTACGGCGGGGCCCGGTACCGGCGAAACGATCGTGCAGTACTTCAACTGGATGTTCGCGTTCTCGCGCGCCGCCTCGTCGGCGAGGACCGTGGCCGCCAGCGCGTCCGCGTTGGCGCGGGAGTTCTCGACCTCCGTGTCCGGCGCGTAGCCCTTCTTCTGAAGTTCGGTCTCGCGCTCGGCGTCCCGCTTGGCGTTCGCCGCCAGCACCCGGTCGCGCGCGAGGTTCGCCTCCGCCTGGTCCAGCGCGGCCTTGAACGGCGCCGGATCAATCGTGAAAAGCACGGCGCCCTGCTTGATGGAGTCGCCCTTCTTGAAGCAGACCTTCTGCAGGACGCCGGTGACCTGGGCCTTGATCGAGACGGTGGAGACCGCCTGGACGCGGCCGAACGTGGTCAACTCGACGGCGACAGGCCGGGTCGTCGCCAGTCCCGCGCGCACCGGCACCGCCGCGGCCGCCTTCTCCTTCTCCGCACCGCCGGCTTTCGGCGAGCAGGAGGAAAGCAAACCCACGCCCGCGAGGACCGCCGCCGCGCCGCACACCGCCCGAAAACGCCTCAAAGTGAACTCCTTCGCGATAATACCCATCGTTGTATTGGGACGTTTTGCCGCGTTATTCCTGTGAAATTCCGGCAGGTTCTTCATATTATAGAACTGACCGGTCGGTTTTGCAAGGAACGGGGTCCAGCCCGAAGAGAGGGCGCGCTCATTTGAATTCGCGCGCCGCATGGAGTAAGTTAAAGAGTCGGGGCAACCCGGTTCGATTCCCTGAAAGGCTCTTGAATAACCATGAGGACCCAGAAAACCAAAATCCTCGCCGATGTCACCGGCGAACAGGCCGTCATCTACTTCGTCGGCTCGACCGTGCGCGACCTCGGCGACGTGCAGAAGATCGTGGACGAGATCGAGGAGGTGGCGTATAACTCGAAGATCAAGCTGCTGGTTATCAACTTCGCGCGCGTGACGCAGTTGACCAGCGCGTTCCTCGGGCGGCTCATCACGCTGAACAAGTCGCTCAAGCAGACGGGCATCACGCTGCGCTTGTGCGCGATGTCCCCGCAGATCGAGGAGGCGTTCAGGATCTGCAAATTCCAGAAACTGATCCCGCTCTTCCCGACCGAAGAGAAAGCGCTCGCCGGATGAGGCCGCCGCCCGTTCGCCTTCGCTCAGGGCGCCCCGAGCATGGTCGTGGGGCGCGCGCCATCCCGCGACAGGTCACGATTCTGGGCCTGGGGCTTTTCGGCGGCGGCGCCGGCGCGGCGCGGTATTTCGCCGAGCGCGGCGCGCGCGTGATCGTCTCCGACTTGCGCCCCGCGGCCAGCCTGGCCGAATCGCTCAAAGCGCTCGAAGGGCTGCCCATCGAGTTCCGTCTCGGCCCGGCGAGCGGCGGCAAAGAGGACTTCGCCGGGTCCGAGCTGGTCATCGTCAATCCGGCCGTGCCACCCGATTCGCCCTCGCTGGCGATGGCGCAGCGCTGCGGCGCGCGGCTCGACGCCGAGATCAACCTGCTCCTGCGGCTCTGCCCCGCGCCGGTCGCCGCCGTCACCGGCACCAACGGCAAGAGCACCACCGTGGCGCTCCTCGGCGAAATGATGCGCCAAGCCGGGCGCAGGACCTGGGTCGGCGGCAACCTCGGCGGCTCGCTGCTGCCGCAGGTGGACGAGATGGCCGCCGGCGATATCGTGGTGATCGAGGTCTCCAGCTTCCAGTCGCAGCGGCTCGCCTGGGCCGGCCTCAGCCCGCACCTCGGCGCGGTGCTCAACCTGACGCCGAACCACCTCGACCGGCACCGCGACATGGCCGAGTATGCCGAAGCCAAGCGCCAGTTGCTGCTCCGCCAGGGACCCGGCGATTTCGCCGTGCTCAACGGCGAAGACCCGATCCTGCGCACGTGGACCGACGCCGGCCGCGGCCGCAAACTGTTCTTCGGCGCGGAGGCGGAGGCGCCGGCGGGAATCCGGCTTGCCGGCGAGACGGTCCGCCTCTGGCGCGACGGGCGGCACGCGGAGATCGCGCTCGCGCGGATGCGGATTCCGGGCGCGCACAACCGGTTCAACGCCGCCTGCGCCGCGGCCTCGGCCTGGCTGCTCGGCGCGGAGCCGAAGGCCATCGAGGCGGCGCTCGCCGCCTTCCCGGGGTTGCCGGACCGGCTCGAGCTCGTCGCCGAATCCGGCGGAGTCCGTTACTACAACGACTCGATCGCGACGACGCCGGAGTCCACCATGGTCGCGCTCGAAGCGTTCCGCGAGCCGATCGTGCTGATCGCCGGCGGGTCCTCGAAGAACCTGTCGTTCGAGGAAGTCGGCCGGCGCATCGCGCGCCGGGCGAAGGCGGTGGTGCTGATCGGGGCGACGGCGCCGGAGATCGAGCGCGCCATCCGCGCCGCCGGAGAGCCTGTGCCGCCGATCCATCCGGCGGAGAGCCTCGAGGAGGCCGTCCGGCTGGCGCATCGCATCGCGCGGCCCGGCGACGTGGTGCTCCTGTCGCCGGCGTGCGCCAGTTTCGACATGTTCCGCAATTACGCGGAGCGCGGACGGAAGTTCCGCGAGGCGGTCCGCGGCCTGTGACTCAACCCCGCTGGAGGACGGTTCAATGCGAAGTCCCGGGTTACTGCAACCCTTCACGCGTTCGGGAAACAGCATCCACCTGAAGGTCATCGCCTGCGAAGTCGCGGCGCGGGAATTTTTCCACTGCGCGGCGCGCTCCGTCAACACGATGGACATCACGCTCAAGCCGCAGGGCCTGCACGACAGCTCCGACGCCTGCCGCAAGGAGCTGCAGCCGCTGATTGACGCGGTGGACCCGAAGGAATACGCCGCGCTCTTCCTCGGATACGGGCTGTGCAACAACGCCACCGTCGGCCTCCGCGCCGGGCGCGTGCGGCTGGTCATCCCGCGCGCGCACGACTGCATCACGTTCTTCCTCGGCAGCAAGGAGCGCTACGCGCGCATCTTCACGCGGCGGCCCGGCACCTATTATTACACCGCCGGCTGGGTGGACGTCCACGAACGCGGCGGCGAGCACGCGACGTTCGACCAGAAGTCCGGCCTCGCCAAACACATGGCGTACCAGGAGCTCCTGGAGAAGTACGGCGAGGAGAACGCGAAGTATCTCTTCGACTCGATGTCCTCCTGGGAGGCGCACTACACGCACGGCGCGCTGATCCAGTACCCGTTCACGCGGCATCTGGGGCTCGAGGAGAAGGTCCGCGCGATCTGCGCGGAGAAGAAGTGGGAATACGAGGAGATCCGCGGCAGCCTGAAGCTGATCCAGGACGGCCTCGACGGCAAGTGGGACGCCGGGCGCTTCCTGGTGGTCGAACCCGGCCAGGAGATCAAGGCGCGGTACGATGAGTCCATCATCGAGTGCGCCGGCTGCCCGGGCGTTCAGCCGGCCGTATGAGGGCAAGCCGGCGCCCGCGTTAGGCTTCAGATGCTGAATTTGGGTGCCGGTCGCGCGGCGGCGGCGTTACGAGCGCCGGCTCGAGCATCACGCCTCGACAAGCTCACTCCTGTAAACATCCGCACCCCGCCGGCGTTTACTATGTTGAGAGGAGTGGACTAGTCCGTTTCGGGCCACCTACGAGGGTCGCCGAATGAGTTCGGGCACCGACGACTACGACAGTCTCATACAGCCGATCGCGGGGGCGCTGATGAAATCGGTGTATCGGGTTCTGCAGGACTCGCATGACGCCGAAGACGCTTTCCAGGAGGGGCTTGCGAAGGCGTGGATCAACCTCGAGAAGATTCGCCGGCACCCGAACCCGCACGCGCTCATTCTTCGGATCTTCGCGAACGTCGCGTATGACGCATTGCGGAAGCGAATCCGCCGAATGAGAAGGGAAGACGCCAAGCCGGTCTCGGAATCCCAGGGCCGGAGCGTTGAGTCGCCGCCCTGCCCTGTTGACCGCGCGCGCGTGCTGGAGGCGATGGCCAGGCTGCCCCGTCGCCAGGCCGAGGTGCTGCTGATGCGCGTGGTTCAGGAACAATCGTACGAGGCCATTGCAAAGGCCCTCGGCTGCAGCGAGGCGACCGCCCGCACACATGCGCTGCGCGGACGCGCGAAGCTGTCTGAGGCGCTCGCCGACATGAACCCCAATACGAGAGTGGAGGTGCAGTCATGAACAGCTATGCCGGACAGGATTTCGACGTGGACGCCTTGCTGAGACAGGCGACGTCCGCGACTCTTCCGGAGCAGACCGAAGCGCGGCTGCAGAAACAGCTGGACGATTTCCGCAAACGCATGGCTCAGCGCCAGGAAAGCGGCCGGTTTGCGGATTGGTTCAAGACCCTTCCGCGCTGGGCGGCGGTGGCGGTCGCCGCGCCTGCCTTGATCCTGATTGTAGTCGGGATGATCTACGCGATGAGCAGCCGCGTTGCGTTCGCTGAGGTCTTGGAACGGTTCGGGGCGGTCCGGACGATAAGGTTTGCGATGACCTTTGAATCCGGTGGGATTCCCACGGCACCCATCCCGGTGTCCGTACTGGAGCCCGGCAAGGTACGGGAACTGCTGCCAGCGGGCATGACGATGGTTACCGACATGGCCGAGGGGAAGTCGCTCCTGCTCGATTCCACGCACAAGTCGGCCGTCACGATCAATCGTGGGGCATCGGAGAAACTCGGCCCCGAGGACTACGTCGAACGGCTGCGACGGGCGAAGGCCGGCTCCGAAGAGAAGCTGGGCGAGCGCGAAATGGACGGGCACAAGGTCTGTGGTTTCCGGATGAGCCGAGAAGGGCTGACGTACACTATCTGGGCCGATGTGCGGACAGAACTGCCCGTGCGCGTGGTTGTCGCCGGGGCCGCTCTCGGCCAAGGCGGCTCCCTCATGCTAAGCGAGTTTGTCTATAACGAGCCCATTAATGCGTCGCTGTTCAGCCTGACCCCGCCGGACGGTTATTCGGTGCAGCAATCGAACATAGCGCCGGCGGCAACGCCTGCGGAGGCGGACGTGGTCGCGGCTTTGCGAAACTGCGCCAAGCTCATGCGCGGCGAGTTCCTTCCCGACTTGAGCTTGCCGGCGTTCGGCCGGCAGCTTGAATCGCAGTATGGCCCACAAGTTGCGCTCACGGCCGAGATGGTTGATGCCGCCGCGAGCGTCATGCGCGCGGCCGCGTTTGTGCAAGGCCTGAACCCGGAAAACGACTGGCACTACACAGGCGCGGACGTGAAACTCGGCGACGCGTCGGAGCCGGTTTGCTGGTGGAAGCCGAGCGGCACATTCAAGTACCGCGTAATCTATGGCGACCTCTCGATACGAGACGAAACTACCGCCCCGCCGGCGCCGCCGCCGGAGAAGCCACTGACGATTTCGACCGCCGAAGAGCAACTGTCGCTGAAGCCGTCCAATAGCGCGAGCGGAAGCAGTTGGATGCAGCCGAAGGCCGGACGGATAGATGCGGTCGGAGTGAGCCTCAAGAGGCTCTTCGGCATGGCGTATGAAGTGGACGATCGGAACGTCATTATAAATGCCCCGCTTCCGCGCGGAGCATACGACTTGACCGTGCGCGTTCCGGAAGACCGCGCTGGAACCGTCAACGCCTTGATACGGAAGGCGCTTGAGGCCAGGTTCAAGTACGCCGTGCGGTATGAAACGCGCAACGAGATCGGATACACGATTACCTGTCCCAAAGGGCCGGGACCCGGTTTGCGCAAGTTCGAAGCGGCCAATAAAGCTCGACAGAACTGCGCGATCACTTACGGTAAGATGGAAGCTGTCGGCCAGACAATTCAGATCCTGTCGGCGCTCGAAGGGTGGCTGAATGCTCCCGTGGTGGAAAAGACCGGGCTTGCGGGCGAATATGACTTCACGCTCACATGGGACCAAAGTAATGCTCCGGAGTCCATCGTGGCGGCGTTGCGCGACCAGTTGGGCCTCGATGTCTCCAAGGGCACGATGCCAGCCAAGACACTTATCATTGACTCGCCTGAGAAGTGACAGAGAAGCGGCGATAACGCATAAGGCCCGCCGATGGTCTCGGTGGGCCTTTGCTTTGCGCGCAAATTCAGACGCCGCTCATACGTCCAGGTTCCGCACTTCCAGCGCGTGCTCTTCGATGTATTTGCGGCGGAGGGCTACGTCTTTGCCGGCGAGGATGTTGAAGATGTGGTCGGCTTCGTCGGCGTCGTGGATGCTGACTTTCAGGAGCGTGCGCGTGTCGGGGCTCATGGTGGTGCTGGAGAGTTCCTCGGCGTTCATCTCGCCGAGGCCCTTGTAGCGCTGGATCTCGAGGCCCTTGCGGCCCATCTCGCGGACGGCCGGCAGCACTTCGCCCAGGCTGCGCACTTCGAGGACGTCGCTGTCGTTCGTGAGCTGGTAGAGCGGGAAGCCGGCCTCTTCGCCGCGGCGCAGGAAGTCCTCCGCCTCGAAGCCCAGTTCCTTGAGCTGGAGGAGCGTCTTGGCGGCCTCGCGGCTCTCGTGGATCTCGACGATCTGCACGGCGAGCGGTTCGCCGGTCTGCGGTTTCTCTTCGCCTTCCTTCTCTGCGCCCTGCTCGTGGCCGTTCTCGGGCAGAATCTCGACCTCGCCGCGGCGGCGCTTCTCCTCGTCGAGGAACGCCTGCAGCTCCTCCTCGGTGTACATGTAGCGCGCCTTGCCTTCGGTGCGGATGGCGTAGATCGGCAGCATGCCGTCGCGGCGCAGGGCCAGGTATTCGCCGAACTTCACGCCGCGCCGCGCGATGACCGCCTGGTGCGATTCCATCCGCTCGCAGACCGAGAGCAGCTTCTTCAGGTCGTCCTGGCGGAGTTCCGTCTTGCTCTGCGCGTTCCAGTGGATCTCCAGCCGCGTGCCCTCGACGCCAAGCTCCTGGAGCCACGTGTGCAGGTGGCGGTCGTCGTAGATGTACTGCTCGCGCCCCTTGCGCTTGACGCGGTAGAGCGGCGGCTGCGCCACGAAGATGTGGCCCTGGTCAATCAACGCCGCCATCTGCCGGAAGAAAAAAGTCAGGAGCAGCGTGCGGATGTGCGCGCCGTCCACGTCGGCATCGGTCATGATGATCACGCGGTTGTAGCGGAGCTTGGCGAGGTCGAAATCCTCGGTCCCGATGCCGGTGCCGAGCGCGGAGACGAGCGTGCGGATCTCCTCGTTCGCCAGGACGCGGTCGAGCGTGGTCTTCTCGACGTTGATGACGACGCCGCGCAGCGGCAGGATCGCCTGGAACGTGCGGTCGCGGCCCTGCTTGGCGGTGCCGCCTGCGGAGATGCCCTCGACGAGGAAGATCTCGGTGGTCTCGCGGTCGCGGCTGGAGCAGTCGGCGAGCTTGCCGGGCAGGTCGGCGCCGGCCAGCGCGCCCTTGCGGCGGACGAGCTCGCGGGCCTGGCGCGCCGCCTCGCGCGCTCGCGCGGCCTCGCCGGCCTTCGAGCAGATCGCCTTGGCCGTCTTCGGGTTCTCCTCGCAATACGTGCCGAGCAGCTCGTTCGTCATCTGCTCGACGACGCCCTGCACCTCGCGGTTGCCGAGCCGGGTCTTCGTCTGGCCTTCGAACTGCGGGTCGGGCAGCTTGAGCGAGACGACCGCCGTGAGGCCTTCGCGGTAGTCCTCGCCGGAGAGCTGCTCGCCCTCCTTGAGGGCGCCGAGCGACTTGCCGTACTGGTTGAAGGTGCGGGTCAGCGCCGCGCGGAAGCCGCTCAGGTGCGTGCCGCCCTCGTGCGTGTTGACGGTGTTCACGAACGAGAGGACGGTCTCCGAATACCCGTCGTTGTACTGCAGCGCGATCTCGACGGCGTACGGCCCTTCCTCGCGCGACAGCGAGATGATTTCCGGGTGGATCACCGGCTTGTCGCGGTTGAGGTGCTCGACGAACGCCCGCAGCCCGCCCTCGTAGCAGAAGCTCTCGCGCCGGTCCGTCCGCTCGTCCGCCACCGTCAGCCGCACGCCGCTGTTGAGGAAGGCCAGCTCGCGCGCGCGGGCCAGGATGGTATCGTACGTGAGCTTCTCGTCGCCGAAGATTTCCGAGTCCGGCTTGAAGGTGATGCGCGTGCCGCGCGTCTTCGTGATGCCGCGGCGCTCGACGCCGGTCACCGGCACGCCGCGCGCGTACTCCTGGAAATAGACGCCGCCGTCGCGGCGGACCTCGGCCGTGAGCCATTCGCTCAGGGCGTTGACGCAGGTCACGCCGACGCCGTGCAGCCCGCCGGAGACCTTGTACGTGTCGTGGTCGAACTTGCCGCCGGCGTGGAGCATCGTCATGACGACCTCGAGCGCCGGCTTGCCGGTGGCCTCGTGAATCTCGACGGGGATGCCGCTGCCGTCGTCGGTGACGGAGCAGCTCCCGTCGGCGCGGAGCGCGATCTCGATGTTCTTGCAGCGCCCGGCGAGCGCCTCGTCAATGGAGTTGGCCACGACCTCCTCGACGAGGTGATGCAGTCCGCGCACGCTGGTGTCGCCGATGTACATGGCGGGCCGCTGGCGCACGGCCTGGATGTCGCCGAGGACGCGGATTTTCCCGGCGTCGTAGCTGTCCGCGGAGGCCGCTGCTTCGGCGGGCGGCGCCGGCGGCGTTTCGGGTGCGTCGTCAGGTTTCTGTGGGTCCGTCATCGCATTCCCGTGTCGGTATCAGAGAGAAAGAAATTCCAATGATCGCGGGCCGCCGGACCTCGCGCTGCAGATCGCCGAGCAGCGCGGCCTGGTGGAACCGGATCTCATTCATGAGCGCGGAGGACTCTACGCCGATCTCGACGATTCCCTTGCGGAAGCCGAGGACGCGCGTGCGGCGGACGAATTCCAGGCCGACGATGTGGGCCCACGCGCTGTCGAGCTGCGGGTGCTTCCCCGCGCCTTGGAGACCGTTCGCCTTGAGGAACGCGCTGAGCGCGCTCTTGAGTGTGGCGACCGGCTTCTCTTCCGGCCAGGGCGACGCCGGGTGGCGCGCCACGGATCAGTCCTGAACGATCGGCATAATGAGATAGACGTAATCCGGCCCGACGCGCATGACGGCCGGGCGGCCCGGGTCTTTCATCTCCAGCCGGATCCGTTCCTTGCCGATGGCCTTCAGGCCGTCCAGGAGAAACTCGGGGCTGAAGCGCATTTCGATCGGGGCGCCTTCATACTTGACGTCGATCGTGACGTGCGCCTCGCCGAGTTCCGGATCGTTGGACTCGATCGTCAGCGAGCCGGAGGCGAACTTCAGCCAGATCGTCCGCGAGCCGGACATCGTCAGCACGGACGCCTGCCGGATCGCATCGCTGAGTTCCTCAGCTTCGATCTCCAGCTTTTTGTCGCAGTCGTCCGGGATCACTTCTTTGTACGGCGGGAAGCGCCCGTCCACCAGTTGCGCCACCAGCACGCCGCGCTCGCTGCGGATGAGCGCCTGCCGTTCGGAGATCAGAATCTTGACGATCTCCTCGCCGCTGATCATCTTCAGGACTTCCTGCAGCGCCTTCACCGAGATGATCGCCGACGACGCGAACGGCGCCGGCGAATTCGCCTTCCGTCGGATCACGGCGAGCCGGTGCCCGTCCGTTCCGACCATCTCGATTTTCGCCGCCTTCTCCTTCGTGACGAGCAGCACGCCGTTCAGAGCATACCGCTGCTTCTCAAGCGACACGGCGAAGATGGTCTTCTCAGTCATCTCCCTGAGGACCGCCGCTTCGAGTTCGAGCGCGTTGCCTTCCGGAAAATCGGGGATGGTCGGAAATTCTTCTTCCGACAGTCCCATGACTTGGAACCGGCTGCCTTTTCCCTGGACGAGCATTCCCAATTCCTTGACCTGCAACGTCAGCCTCTCATCCGGCGACTCATTCACGATGCCGACCAGCGGCTCCACGGGGACAACGATGCCGCCGGCGGATTTGACTTCGACGTCCCGTACGAAATACTTGATCCCGACCTCGAGATCGGTCGCGGAGAGTTCGAGCATATCTCCGACCACTCGAAGATGAATGTCTTTCAGAATCGGCTTGATGTTCCGCGGATCCACAACGCCCTGGACGACTCGGAGAGCCTCTCGCAACTCCGTCCGTGAACATGAGACATTCATTTAAGCCCCTCCCGAAGGACGGTGAATGGATATGTATGGTTAAATTGTATCAAATTCCATCTATAATCATCAAGGCGGTTAATTTGTGGAGCCGCCACGTGCCGTTTTGATAAGTCCTTTACGTCAAGGCACTTCGGACAACGATGGCTCTGTGCATAACTGTTACCGTATTGTGGATAACTTATTCGGTACTCCTGCGCATCGTTCTCAAGACAACCAGCCTTCACGCGTGTCCTTCTCATCGGGGAAGTTATGCACAAAGCATCCACAGTCATCTATCCGTTACAGCACCGGTAGCTGACCGGCGTCCCGCGGCCGGCGCGCGCAAGTCGTGCTTGAGCGCTTCAAGCGCGTGCGAAAGGGCGGTGTCCTGTTCAAGCGATGAGGCGATTTTCGCCTCCGCGTGCAGCACTGTACTATGGTCGCGACCGCCGAAATAGCCGCCGATCTCCTCGAGCGAAAGAGGCGTCAGCGCGCGGGCGAGGTACATGCAAATCTGCCGCGGCAGCACGATGGACCGCGTCCGCTTCCGCGACTGGAGATCCGACACACGCACATTATACCGAGTCGTGACGACGCGCAAAATATCCTCGACCGTCACGGCCGGCCCGGGCCTCGGCGGCTCCTGCAGCGCGGCGCGCGCCATGTCGAGCGTGATCTGCTGCTTCAAGAGCGAGGCGTAGCCGACGACCTTGGTGATCGCGCCGTCCAGTTCGCGGATGTTCGTCGTGATGACCGTCGCGATGTAGTCAATGACCTCTTCGGGCACGGTCACCTCGCGGAGTTCCGCCTTGCGATTGAGAATGGCCACGCGCATCTCGTAGCTCGGGGGGTCCATGCGCGCGACGAGACCGCTCTTGAACCGCGACATCAGCCGTTCCTGCAAGCCGCTGATCTCCTGCGGCGGCTGATCGCTCGAGACCACGATCTGTTTCTCGGCGTTGTAGAGGTCGTTGAACGTGTGGAAGAATTCCTCCTGGCTGCGCTCGGCGCGCGAGAGGAACTGGATGTCGTCAATGAAGAGGAACTCGAGCTGGCGATAGCGCGCGCGGAAGGCGGGCAGTTCATTGCGCTGAATGGCCGAGATGAACTCGTTGACGAAGGTCTCGCAGGAAAGGTACGCGATGCGCTGCGCGGGATACTTCGGCAGGCTCGCGTGGCAGATCGCCTGCAGGAGGTGCGACTTGCCCAGCCCGACCGATCCGTAAACGAACAGCGGATTGTACGTCCGGCCCGGCGATTCGCAGACCGCCAGGGCCGCCGCGTGCGCCAGTTGGTTCGACGGGCCGACGACGAACTTCTCGAATGTGTAATGCTCGTTCAGCCGCAGCCCGATCGGCCTGGGCGCCGTCGGCCGCGGCGCAGCCTCGATCCCGTCCTCGGAAACGGTCGCCTGGACGTTCGGGTCGAGCGTGAACGTGATCTTCGGCCGGCATCCAGCCACTTCAGCCACGGCCTCGTCAATGGTCTTGAGGTAGTTCTGCGCCAGCCACTCCTTGAAGAAGTTGTTCGGCACGCGGATGTTGAGTTCTTCGGGAGTGAACGACTGCGTCTTGAGGTTCCGGAACCAGGTCGCAAATTGCTGGGAGCTGACGCGTTTGCGGATGGACTCGAGGATGTCCGTCCACGCGGTCGCGGTGGCGAGCACGTCCATGGGTGCAATCCTCCGTGCGCCCGCGCCCGTCCGCAGCATGCGGTGCGGCCGAGCCGGCGCTTCGTTCAGGCAGCGCGCGCCTCTCCCGGACGGGAGGCACGGAGACGGCGTTTCAGGCGATCTATGATGCAGGGCCTGGTGGCCCGGGAAGGCGTCATCAATCTTCCGCGCGCTGCAACCTGTGCGAGGAGGTATGTTAGCTGCCGCTTCAGGCGCTGTCAACAAAAAATTAGGGAAATTCACGGGCGCCGGGTTTCGCGGCCGCGCGAATGGCGCTTTTCCGGGCACATTTGGTATAATCCCCCCCACGAACGGACCAGCAGCGCTTCGATGGACACCACTCAGAGGAGAATGGAAGCATGCGTCACGCGAGCGAGCCGGCAATTATTGATGCGATCCAGGCGCGGGAGATTCTGGATTCCCGAGGCAACCCGACGGTCGAGGTCGAAGTGGAACTGGAGACCGGCGAGGTCGGCCGCGCCGCGGTGCCCTCCGGCGCTTCCACCGGCGAGGGCGAGGCCGTCGAACTGCGCGACGGCGACAAGGCGCGCTACAACGGCGCCGGCGTCACGAAGGCTGTTCAGAACGTGAACGACGTGATCGCGCCGGAGATCGAGGGCCTCGACGCGCGCGACCAGCGGCTGATTGACGCCGAGATGATTGACCTCGACGGCACGGAGAACAAGGGCAAGCTCGGCGCGAACGCGATCCTCGGCGTCAGCCTGGCCGCGGCGCACGCGGCGGCGGCGGCCTCGAGCCTGCCGCTCTACCGCTACATCGGCGGCGCCAACGCGTGCGTGCTCCCGGTGCCGATGATGAACATCCTCAACGGCGGCAAGCACGCCGACAACAACGTGGACCTGCAGGAGTTCATGATCATGCCGTTCGGCGCCGAGAATTTCGCCGGGGCGCTGCGCATGGGCGCCGAGGTCTTCCACGCGCTCAAGTCCGTCCTCAGGAAGCGCGGCCTCAACACCAGCGTCGGCGACGAGGGCGGCTTCGCGCCGAACCTCAAGTCCAACGAGGAGGCGATCGAGGTGATCGTCGAGGCGATCACCAAGGCGCATTACGTCCCGGGCAAGGACGTGTTTCTCGCGCTCGACCCCGCCTCGTCCTCCTTCTACGGGCAGGACGCCAAGGGCCGCGGCGTCAAGGCGCCGGGCAAGTATGTCCTGGCCTCCGAGGACCGCCAGCTCAGCGCGGAGGAGATGGTCGAGTACTACGCCGGACTCTGCGCCAAGTACCCGATCCGCTCGATCGAGGACGGCCTGGCCGAGGATGACTGGGCCGGCTGGGCGCTGCTGACGAAACGCCTCGGCGGCAAGATCCAGCTCGTCGGCGACGACCTCTTCGTAACGAACACCGCGCGGCTCGCGCGCGGCCTGCGCGAGAACTCCGCCAACTCGATCCTCATCAAGGTCAACCAGATCGGCACGCTGACGGAGACGCTCGACGCCATCGAGATGGCCAACCGCAACGGCTGGAGCGCCGTCGTCAGCCATCGCTCCGGCGAGACCGAGGACACGACCATCGCCGACCTCTCCGTGGCGATGAACATCGGGCAGATCAAGACCGGCTCGGCCTGCCGGTCGGAGCGGGTGTGCAAGTACAACCAGCTCCTCCGCATCGAGGAAGATCTCGGCGACGCCGCGCGCTTCGGCGCGGAACTCTGGACGAAGGCTTAATGTGGCGTTTCAAAAACAGGTTCCGTCATACGCAGTCATTCCGAGCAACGCGAGGAATCTCATGCGCAGCGTGCGGCAACGGTTTGTGGTATGAGACCCTTCGCTGCGCCCAGGGTGACGTAGTCCGGACTTATGCGCGTTTTTAAATTGTGGATTCGCGGACATGGCCAATGCTGAGAGCGCCGGCGGGCGCGATGACGCGGCCGCCGCAGGGCGCTCGGACCGGCGCTTCTTCGCGGTCGCGTTGTGGCTCTGCGCGGCGGGCGCGGCCATTCTGCTCCTCTGCCCAGCGGCGTTCAACCGGCGGGTGCTGACGTTGCAGGCCGAGCATGCCGAGGCGGAAGCGCGGCGCCAGTTCACGCGCAACGCCGGCCTCGAACGCCGGCGGGACGCGCTCGAGTCCGATCCCTCCGTCATCGAGCGGGAAGCGCGCAACAACGGCTACGGCCGCGCCGCCGAAAAGCCTTATCCGATCACCGCCGCCGAGTGGAAAGCCGCGCGCGCCCGCCTCACCGGGGCGGCCCCGGCCGGCCGCGAGATCTCCGCCGAGCCGTCGGCGGTCAGCCAGGCGATCCTGCCGACGCTGATGCTCATCATCGTCGGCGCGGTCGCCGTCCTTTTCTTCTGCGACCTCAAAGTGCCTGAGCCGGGAGTCCGACGATGAAGCGCCGCAGCACCTACCGCGAGAAGATGATCCGCAATTATTACGAGAACCGCGAGGACCTCATGATCCAGTCGCTCAGCGAGGTCGTCTCGGAGTTGTACCTCGCCTCGAACGACCGCGCCCGCGCCGGGCTCTGGCGGCGGGCCGAGACGGCGATGCGGAACCTGAAGGTCGCCGAGGCCGAGGTCGCGCGCATCCTCCAGAACCACGACCTCGGCGCGCTGGCCAAGCTCGTCAGCCGGGAATTCTGAACGGATGGGCGCCATGGGCTCGTCTCGCAACGCGCTCCGACGGACTTGGCAGAAGGGGCTGTGGAAACTCGGCTTCCATCGCGCGCTGCCGGACCGGCCCTCGACGCTGATGGTCGAGCCGACCAACGTCTGCAACCTGCATTGCCCCGCCTGCCCGACCGGCGCCGGAATCCTCAACCGCCCGCCGCGCGCGATGAGCTTCGATGAATTCAGGAACATCCTCGACCAGGCGCTCGACCCGCCCGGCTACCTGCGCCGCGTCACGCTCTTCAACTACGGCGAGCCGTTCCTCTGCAAGGACCTGCTGCGCATGGTCCGCTGCGCGGCCGACCGCGGGCTGGAAACCTTCACGAGCACCAACGGCCAGTTCTTCGGCGACGAGAAGACTGCCGGCGAGGTCGTCGCGAGCGGCCTGACTGAACTGCTGGTCTGCCTCGACGGCGCCGACCAGGAAACCATCAGCCGCTATCGCAAGGACGCGAATTTCGACGGGATCCTCTCCGGCATCCGCCGCATTCTGGCCGCGCGCGCGAAGGCGGGCGTGTCCGCGCCGATCGTCGAGTTGCAGTTCATCGTCATGAAGCACAATGAAAGCCAGGTCGAGCGCATGCGGAGCATCGCGGCCGACCTCGGCGTGGACCGGTTCATCGTCAAGACCGTCGGCATCAGCCCCGCAATGCCCGGCTTCGAGCGCCTGGCCGAGGAACTGCTTCCGGCCAATCTCGCCGACAGCCGGTACGAGCGGCGCGCCGATGGCTCGTTCGCGCTTAAAGGCGAACCGGGCTGCGGGTGCGAGTACGTCTTCAGCACCCTCGTCGTCAACTCGAACGGCGACGTCGTCCCGTGTTGCTACGACATCCACTCCGAGCACGTCATGGGTAACCTCTTCCGGCAGCCGCTGGACGAAATCTGGCTGGGCGAAAAGTTCCGCGACTTCCGCCGCCGGGTCAGCGAGCGCCGGGAAAATGTGCCGATCTGCCGCCATTGTCCCGAGGGGCGCGTGGCAATCCGGAAAGAGGAGAAGGTATCGCCGTAAAATCGAAAGGATAGAACAATGTGGCGAGGCGTTTTGGCGGCCTTGATCTGCGTAATGCTGGTCGCTCTTGCCGTATGTATTTTCGGCTGGCTTTGGGGCACCATCTGCGCGGTTTTTCTGGGCCTTCTTGGACTTTGGTGGCTCGCGATGGTGCTGGAGGAGAAGATCGGGTTCATGGATTTGCATAAGAGCACGGTCGGGGAAAGGCTCACCGCGATCGAGGACCGTCTTAGCGCGATTGAGGCGCGGATGAAGCCGCCGGAATCGGAAAAGTAAACCGCAAGGAGAGGTCAACCTTGCCGCGCGCGTGGCCGTTCATCCTGATCATCGCCGTCGCGGTCGTCGTGCGGGTCGCGGTGTTCCGCGGGTTCGCCGCGAGCGACGACGCGGACTACGCGCGCGTCGCGTGGGATATCGCGCAGGGGCATTCGGCGCTGGGCGACACGGGCGTGCCGCCGCAGTATTCCGGCCGGCTTGGGATCGCCGCGCCGGTCGGCCTGCTCTTCCGCGCGTTCGGCGTCCACGAATGGACGCTCCTGATTTTTCCCGCCGTCATGTCCGCGGCGATGCTGGCGCTGGCGTACGCGTTCGGGCGGACGTTCTTCTCGCGCGAGGCCGGGCTCATCACCATGGCGATCTTCGCGGTGATGCCCATAGATTGCCGGTTCGCCACGTGGCTCCTGAGCGACATCCCGTCGGCGGCCTGGGCGGGCGGCGGAATCCTGGCGCTGATCATGGGCAAAAGGACGGCGAAGAATGGCGGGAAAGCGTTCGCCGGGCTGATGGCCGCGCTCTGCTTCGGGCTCTCGTGGCTGACGCGCACGCAGGTGGCGCAGCTCGCGCCGTTCGTCGTCGGCGCGCTGGCCATCTGGTCGTGGCGCGACCGGAAAAATCTCTGGCTTGCCGGACCCGCCGCGGCGGGCGTCCTGGCGATCTGCCTCATCGAAGGGTTCTGCTATCTCTCGGCGACGGGCGATTTCCTCTACCCGCTGCACTCGGCCGAGAGAGTCTACGTGATGCACAGTCAGTGGTATTATTTCACCGAGGGCGGCGTTTACGGTTGGGCGCCGGGCCATTATGCGCTCGGGCTCGCGCGGCGGCTGCTATTGAAAGGGCCGGCGGGGCTCCTGCTGAACGCCGACTTTGCGCTCGTCCCGCTGGCGGCGCTGGCGGCGGCCGCGCACGTGCTGTACTGGCGGCGGCGCGAGTTCCTCTTCCCGGCGGCGCTGTTCCTCTGGTCGGCGCTGGTGTTCAACTTCGGCTCCGCGAGCCTGAGGCACTACGAGCCGCTGCCGTGGGTGAGTTCGTACATGGTTCCCTGCCTGCTGCCGGCGGCGGCGCTGACCGGCGGCTGGCTGGCATGGCTGCTCTCGTCGCGCGAGGAGAACGCGCGCGTGCGGCGCGAGCGGCGGTTCTGGGCGGCGCTGGTCTGCGCGGTTCTTGCGCTGGCGGCGGCGTTCGGGCTATATCAGGAAGCGAGGCAGGGCGTCGGTTGCCCGGTCACGCGGCAGGCGGCGAAATCCGTCTCCCCTGATTCAGACCGGCCGCTGTATTCGGACGCGATGACGCTGCGCGGCCTGGAATTCTTCTGGGGTTATCGCGCGACGCGCCCGATGCGGGACTTCGGCCGGATGAGCGCGGAGGAGGTTCCCGCCGGCGCCGAAGTGCTGATCAACCCGCCCGAGATCCAGCGCATGCGCGACCAGGTCGGCTATCAGCCGCCGCCGTGGACGGAAAAGCCGCCGGCGCAGTGGATGGTCGAGCAGCGATGGGATGGCGCGGCGCTTTATATCGCGCGGCGGTAATCGCATACGCGCGAGCGGTTGGTACTCGTCCTCGTCCTCGGCCGTTCAGAATAATAGTTCGAGGACGAGGACGAGAAACCGATCTCATCGCCGTTGGTACGTCCCCATCAACTGTCCCTCGGCGAGGATATGGCCCTTCATCGCGTCGAGGAGCTTGCTCTTCGTCGCGCCGGGCTTCAGGTCCGGCTGGGTGTCGAGCGCGTACACCTTGAAGAAATAGCGATGGGCTTTGCCCGGCGGCGGCATCGGCCCGCCGTAGCCGGTCTGCCGGAAATCGTTCATGCCCTGTTTCGAGCCGTCCTTGAGTTCCGCCTTCTGCGGCACCGCTTCGGGCAGGCCGGTTGCCTCCGGCGGGATGTTCCAGATCACCCAATGGACCCAGGTTCCCATCGGCGCGTCCGGGTCGTCGCAGATGAGCGCCAGGCTCTTCGCGCCGGGCGGGACGCCGGTCCACTGGAGCGGCGGCGACACGTCGTCGCCCTGGCCGGTGTGTTTCACCGGGATCGGGTTTCCTTCCTCGAACGACGCGCTCGCCAGCTTGATTGCCATGGCTTCCCCTTTTGGTCCAGACGCATCGCCTGAATAGGCCGCGCGCGAACACGCGGTCACCGAAAGCGCAACGACCACGATTCCGTCCAACACCGCGCGCAGATTTCTCACGCTCTTCGCCGCTCGCCGAGGTCCCAGGCTCGCTCCCGCCTCCCGCGACAAGCCTACCGCTCGGGAACGGGCCTTGTCAACCGGCGCGAGGGGTGAAATGCTGATTCTTTCGTGCTAGACTAAGCGCATCGGCGGCGCCGGCCGCGGATCGAGGACGAGGACGAGGACGAGGACGAGGACCAGGACGAAACAGAATTCCTTGGAGGCGGTCGCGCATGAATCCACTTGCGGCGGAACTGAACGATGTGATCCGGAAAGAGAACCGGTACGTCTTCGAGATGCTCTCTACACTCGGGAAGGAAATGTATTTCCCGAAGGGCATCCTGACGCAGAGCGCCGAGGCCAAAGCCAAGGCGAAGAAGTTCAACGCCACGCTCGGCGTCGCCACGGAGGGCGGGCACATGATGTCCCTGCCTTCGCTGATGAAGCAGCTCGGCCCGCTCTCGCCGGACGAGGCGCTTAACTACGCGCCGGTGGCGGGCCTCGCCGACCTGCGCGCGGCCTGGAAGGCGAAGGACCTGCGCGACAATCCCTCGCTCGCCGATCCCGCGCGGCCGATGAGCCTGCCGATCGTGACCCAGGGCCTCACGCACGGGCTGAGCATCATGGCCGACCTCTTCTGCGAGCCGGGCGACACGTTGGTGCTGCCGGACCAGCTCTGGGGAAATTACCGGCTCACGTTCGCCGTCCGGCGCGGCGCCAGGGTCGCCACCTACCCGTTCTACAATGAGAGCGGCCGGTTCAACGTCGAGGGTTTCCACGCGGCGCTGATCGAGGCGCATAAGACCAGGCGCAAGGCGATCGTGATCCTCAACTTCCCGAACAACCCGACCGGCTACACCGTGACGAAGGAGGAGGCGCAAGCCGTCGCCCGGTCGCTGCGCGGAGCGGCCGACGCGGGGCTGAACCTCGTCGCGATCGTGGACGACGCGTACTTCGGCCTCTTTTACGAGCCGGACACCATCCGGGAATCGCTCTTCGCGCTGCTCGCCGGCGGGCCGGAACGGCTGCTGGCGGTCAAGTGCGACGCGGCGACCAAGGAGGTCTTCGTCTGGGGGCTGCGCGTCGGATTTCTCTCATTCAGCGCCGGGCGCGCGGCGTCGGACGGCGCGCTCTACGCCGCGCTCGAGAAGAAAGTCTGCGGCCAGATCCGCGGCGTCCTGAGCAACTGCTCGATGCTCTCCCAGCGGGCCACGCTCAACGCGCTGCTCTCGCCGACGTTCTACGACGAGCGCCAGGCGCGGCAGGAGACCCTGCGCGCGCGCGCCGAGGAAGTCCACCGCGTGCTCGCCGACAAGCGCTTTGACGCCGCCTGGGAGCCGCACCGCTTCAACAGCGGTTATTTCATGTGCCTGAAACTCACCCGGGTCCCGGCCGAGGCGCTGCGGCGCCACCTGCTCGATCGCTACGGCGTCGGCACGATCGCCACGGCCGAGCGCGACCTGCGCATCGCGTTCAGTTGCGTCGAAAAAGAGCAGATCGCGGAGCTGTTTGATACAATATACCGCGCGGCGGAAGAAGTGCGAACGATGAACCAAGAATGACGAAGGACGGATGGCGAAGTCCGTCGCTCATCATTCATCACTCATATTTCTGACCTCAAAAAAGGGGGTTGAGTCATGGCCAGGCAGAAATACGTCCTCGCCGTCGTCGGGAGCCCGCGCAAGCATGGCAACTGCGATATCCTTTGCGACCGCGTCCTGGCCGGCGCGCGGAGCGCCGGGGCGCGCGTCGAGAAATTCTACCTCTACTCGATGGACATCAAGCCGTGCTGCGCGTGCGAGGCCTGCCGCGCCGACAAAGCCGGCGTCTGCGTCCAGGACGACGACATGCGCGTGATGTACCCGCGGCTGAAGCAGTGCGACGGGCTCGTCATCGCCAGCCCGATCTACTGGATGATGGTCTCCGGCCCGATCAAGGTCTTCCTCGACCGGTGGTATCCTCTGAGCCTCGAGGACCGGCAGTTCCTGAAGGCGAAGCGCGCCGTCTGCTGCCTGACCTACGGCGCGGACGACGTGCTCCTCTCCGGCGCCGACACCACCGCGCGGGCGCTCAACGACGTCTTCACGTACCTGAAGGTGCCGGTGAACTTCGTCCACGCGAGCGCTTGGCGCAAAGGCGACGTCAAGTCCAACACCGCCGCGCTCAAGCGCGCGTATGAGGCGGGGAAGCAGATGGTGAAGTAGTTCAGGCGGAAGGAGACCTCATCATGGCGAAATATCATCTGACAGCCGTAGTCTGGCAGGAAGAAGGACAATATGTCTCGCAGTGTCCCGAACTCGGCGTGGCCAGTTGCGGGCGCGACGTGGCGGACGCACTGAAGGCGCTGCGAGAGGCCGTCGAACTGTACCTCGAAAACGCCAAGCGGCTCGGCATCCTTTCCGAATTGCGGCCGATCATGAAATCACCCGTGCGGTTCAGTTCGGCCCTTGAGGTCGCGGTCTGATGGACCGGCTGCCGGCGCTTTCATCGCGCGAAGTGATTGCAGTCCTGCGCCGCTCCGGATGCGTGGACGCGCCCAGGCGCGGCAAGGGCAGCCATCGCGCCTTTGTGCGTCGAACGCCGGACGGCATAATAAGGCTGGTGATTGTGCCGCAATCTGCCTCGCTGCCACGCGGCACGCTTCGCGCTATCCTCAGGCAAGCGGGGTTTTCGGTGGAGGAATTCGGCGCCATGCTACGGAAGTGATGTGCAGCCGGCTGGCCGAAGCACGCGAACGAGGCAAGGACCATTTTGCTGATATCAGCAAAATGGTGGGCCTGGAAGGCCCAGCGCGGAAAGGTTTGGGACATTGAACATGGCCATCGAACGGATCCGCAAACGCGATGGGCGCGTGGAGGCGTTTGACGCAGGGAAGATCGCGCGCGCGATCCTCGGGGCGATGCGCGAGCTTGGGCGCGAGGACGCCGCCGCGGCGGCGCGGTATGCCGAGCGCGTCGAGAAGCTCCTTGAAGCCGGCCGCCGCGCGCAGGTCCCTACGGTCGAGCAGGTGCAGGACCTCGTCGAGCGAGTGCTCGCGGAGGAGAAGGCGCCCGATCTCGCTAAAGCGTATATCCTTCACAGGTTCCGACACGCCGGGCTGCGCGAGGCGAAGTCGGTGCTCGGCGTGCACGACGACCTGAAGCTCTCGCTGAACGCCATCCGCGTCCTCGAGAAACGCTACCTGCGCAAGGACGCGAACGGGAACATCGCCGAGACGCCTTCGCAGATGTTCCGCCGCGTCGCGACGGCCGTCGCGGCCGTGGATGCCGGCTACGAGGGCGCCGGCGAAGAGCGCGCGAACGCGGAGCGCTTCTACGCGCTGATGTCCTCGCTCGCGTTCCTGCCGAATTCGCCGACGCTGATGAACGCCGGCACCGACCTCGGCCAGCTCTCCGCCTGCTTCGTGCTGCCGGTCGAGGATTCCATGGACGGCATCTTCTCCGCGCTGCGCAACATGGCGTTCATCCACCAGTCCGGCGGCGGCACCGGCTTCAGCTTCTCGCACCTGCGGCCGAGCGGCGACGTCGTGCGCTCGACCGGCGGAGTCGCCTCCGGGCCGATCTCGTTCATCGAGGTCTTCGACAAGGCGACCGACGTCATCAAGCAGGGCGGCCGCCGGCGCGGCGCCAACATGGCCATCCTCAGCGTGGACCACGCCGACGCGATGGACTTCATCCTCTGCAAGACGCGGCCGAACTTCCTCGAGAACTTCAACATCTCCGTCAGCATCACCGACGCGTTTATGCAGGCGGTGGAATCGGGCGGCGAGCACGCCTTCATCAACCCGCGCACCGGCGAGGCCACCGACCGCCGGCCGGCGCGCGAGGTCTTCGACCTGATCTGCTCGGCGGCCTGGCAGTGCGGCGATCCGGGGCTGGTCTTCATGGATGAGGTGAACCGCTGCAACCCGCTCGTCGAGGTCGCGCGCATCGAGGCCACGAATCCCTGCGTGACCGGCGACACGTGGGTTCAAACGAGTGCGGGCGCGCGCCAGGTGCGCGCTCTGGTCGGAAAGAAATTCCACGCGTTCGTCAACGGCCGGCCGCATGCGACGGGGCCGGCGGGGTTCTTCCGCACCGGCCTGAGACGGGTTGTAAAGCTCAGAACCGTCGAAGGTTACGCGGCGCGCTCAACGGGCGATCACCTTTTCCGCCGCGTCACGCGCAGGACGCGCGACACGATCAAAAGCGAATGGACCCTCGCAGCCCGGCTGAATCCCGGCGACGAAGTGCTTCTCCACAACCATCGGGCGCGTCCACGCTGGCCAGGCGATTACACTCGCGAGCAAGGCTATCTTCTCGGGCTGCTTGTCGGCGACGGCGTCCTCAAGCGAGACAAGGCGATCCTCTCCGTCTGGAATGCCGCCGGGCCGGGTATCCGCGGCGTGAAGGAAGAGGCGCTGCGCTGCGCCCGAGCCCTGCAGCACCGCGCCGACTTCAAGGGATGGATCGAGGTCAAGGGCCGGGCGGAAAGCCGCCTGAGTCTTTCCGCGCTGCGGGACCTGGCGCTGGAATGCGGCATGTCCGCCGGCCGCAAGGCCGTCGCGCCGAAACTGGAACAGGGATCGAGCCGCTTCTGCCGGGGATTCCTTCGAGGGCTTTTCGACGCCGACGGGTCGGTCCAGGGCGGACAGGTCAAGGGCGTCAGCGTCCGGCTGGCTCAGTCCGATCTTGCCCGCCTGGAAGCGGTCCAGCGGATGTTGCTGCGGCTGGGAATTGTCTCCACGATCTACGACCGGCGCGCGGCCGGAACCAAGCTTCTCCCCGACGGCAAGGGCGGGCGCAAGACCTATCACGTCCAGCGCCAGCACGAACTGGTCATCAGCGGCGATAACCTGGCTCAGTTCGGCGCGGTCGTCGGGTTCGCTGACGGCGCGAAGGCCGCGAAGCTGTCGCGCCTGCTGGCCGCCTATTCGAGGCGGCTCAACCGCGAGCGATTTGTGGTCCGCGTCTTGTCGGTGACGCCGGACGGCGAGGAAGATGTATTTGACGTCAGCGTTGAAAAAGCGCATGCGTTCGACGCCAACGGCTTCATGGCGCACAACTGCGGTGAACAGCCGCTGCTCCCGTACGAGTCCTGCAACCTCGGCAGCATCAACCTCACGCGCTTCGTGAAGGACGGCCGCCTCGACTTCGCGCGGCTCGACGAGACGGTGGACGCGGCGGTGCATTTCCTCGATAACGTCATTGACGCGAACCGTTACCCGATTGCCGAAATCGAGCGGGCGACGCGCGACAGCCGCAAGATCGGCCTCGGCATAATGGGTTTCAGCGATTGCCTTTATATGATGAACATCCCCTACGATTCCGAGGACGCGCTGCGGCTGGCGGAGGCGCTTTTCCGGCGGATCGCGGAGCGCGGCCACGCGGCTTCGGTGCGGCTGGGCGAGCGGCGCGGGTCGTTCCCGCTGTTCGCCCGGAGCGCGTGGAAGGCGCAGGGGTTTTCCGCGCTGCGCAACGCGACGGTGACCACCATCGCGCCGACCGGCACGATCGGGCTGATCGCCGGTTGCTCGAGCGGCATCGAGCCGGTCTTCGCGCTGCGGTACTGGCGGACGATGGCGGAGGGCACGACGTTCTTCGAGACGCACTCGGAGTTCGTGCGCCGCGCGGAGGCGCTCGGGACGGACCTCGAGGGTCTGTTCTCCGGCTGCGCGCGCGACGGATCCATCCGCACGTGCAAGGAGCTGCCGGAGGACCTGCGCCGCGTCTTTGTCGTCGCGCGCGACATCTCGCCGGAGTGGCACGTCCGCATGCAGGCCGCGTTCCAGAAGTTCTCCGACAACGGCGTCTCCAAGACGATCAACCTGCCGCGGTCGGCGACGGTGGAGGACGTGCGCAAGGCGTACCTGCTCGCGCACCGGCTCAAATGCAAGGGCATCACGGTGTACCGCGAAGGCTCGAAAGAGGCCGAGGTGCTGCGCGCCGGGCCGCCGACCTCGGCGCTGGATAAGATTCCGCGCCTCAACTCCGAGTCCTGCGATCCGCGCGACAGCACCGTTTGCCGAAGATGTCCGGGATAGGCCGCGCAATTCCCAAGGCCCGGTTTCCCATTTCAAAGGGCTGACAAATGCACTGGCACTGGGTTCCGCCCGAGCAGGTCGTGCACGCCGTACCGGCGATCGTCCTCGCCGGCCTGTGTTTGCTGATCGGCGCGGTGTTCGTCTTCTGGGGATGGAAGATCTTCCGCGTCGCGCTGGCGCTGATGGGCGCGCTCGTGGGCTGGGCTGCCGGCCTGGCCATCGCCGCGCCGCTGGGCCTTGGCGCCGTGATCGTGGCGCTGCCGCTGGCCATCATTTGCGCGCTTCTCGCGCTGTTCCTGGTGCGACTCGGCGTGTTCCTCGTCGCCGGGATGTGGGCCGCGCTTCTGGTCCTGGGCGCGCAGGAGCTGATCCAGGCGGCGGCCGCGCGCTACGTTGCGGCCGGCGTGGCGTTCATCGTCATCGGGGCGCTGGCCGTGCTGCTCTGGCGGCCGGTGATCATCTTCATCCTGGCGATGTTCGGCGCGGGGCTGATCGCCGACGCCGCGGGGATGACCGCGGACCTGTTCAAGCCCGGCGCCGCGGCCCGCTGGGAAACGGCGCACCCGTGGCTCATGTTCCTCGCGATCATTATCGTGGCGTGCATCGGCCTGTATCACCAGGAAGAGGAGGAGCACCCCGGGCATTCGGACTGAATCGCCGCTCACGGTCTCGGAAGGGAAGGCAGCACGCTGCCGGAGGCGTAGAGGACGATCAGGCCGGCATAGAAGAGCCCGCTGATGACCGCGCCGGCGGCGGCGTACTTCTTCGACGCGTCCGAGGTCAGGCCCGCGATGCAGGCCAGCAGGGCGATCGGCGAGAAGCAGTAGAAGCAGAACGAGATGGTCCTCAGCACGTCGCCGGCGGTCTGCGGCTGGCCGGTCGGCGTTGCCGGCAGGACGAGCAGGAGCGGCAGAACCAACCACGGGACCAGCGAAAGCCCGAACCCGATCTTGCCGATGCTCGTGACGTTAGCGGAATTTTCCATGGTCAAATTCTCCTCGCGCCGGACTCCCTGCTCGATACTCACGCCGCACTCCCGCCTTCGCTAAAGCTACGGCGGGCAAGCCGCGCTCCGCACTCACTCGTCGGTCGGCTCGTGCTCAACGCAATCATCCGGAATCTCGTCCGCCTCGGCGTTGATCAGCATGTTATGCTTCTTGCAGGCGAGCGTGCCGGCGGCCGAATTGACCTCCTCGGCGTACTTGCACTTGGCGCAGCGGGAGAAGGTCGCGCTGTCCACGGCCGGCGGACCGGCCGGCGCGGCCTCGGCAGCCGGTTCCGCGGGAGCCTCTTTCGGCTGGGCCGGCCCGTTGGGCGATTCGGTCATCTTCTCGTCCTCATCCCGGAAACCGGATGCGCCGGCTCCGGTGGAGCTATTGTATCCGATAGGGCCGCCGGGCTGTCAAATTGCGTTTGCGGAGCCGCGGCGATTATCGTAGGATATGCAAACCGCCGCTGCCGGCGGCCTCGCTGAGTTCCCCCGGAAAACATGGAAGGCGCAACATGAACGGATCGGAAGTGCGGCGCCGGTTCCTCCGGTTCTTCGAGGAGCGCGGCCACCGGGTCATGCGGTCCGACTCGCTCGTCCCGCCGGCGGAGGACAAGTCGCTCCTCTTCACCGGCGCGGGGATGAACCAGTTCAAGAACGAGTTCATGGGCCGCGGCCAGCCCGGCCTTGCGCGCGCCGCCACCAGCCAGAAATGCTTCCGCACCGGCGACGTGGACAACGTCGGCCGCACCGCCTTCCACCACACCTTCTTCGAGATGCTCGGCAATTTCTCGTTCGGCGACTACTTCAAGCGCGAGGCGATCCTCTGGGCGTGGGAGTTCATGACGCAGGAGATGAAGCTCCCGCCCGAGCGGCTGCGCGTCAGCGTGTACGAGGAGGACGACGAGGCGTACGACATCTGGCACAAGGAAGTCGGCCTCGACCCGAAGATCATCTACCGGTACGGCCAGCACGATAACTTCTGGCCGGCGGACTGCCCCAGGAACGGGCCGAACGGCCTGTGCGGCCCCTGCTCGGAAATCTTCTACGATTACGGCCCCGAGGTCGGCTGCCGCAAGCCGGACTGCCAGCCCTCGTGCAGTTGCGGGCGGTTCTGCGAGGTCTGGAACCTGGTCTTCCAGCAGTTCGACCGCAAGGACGGCGGCGCGCTCGACCCGCTGCCGACGCGCAACATTGACACCGGCATGGGCCTCGAACGCATGGCCGCGGTGATGCAGGGCGTCCGCAGCAACTTCGACATTGATCTCTTCGTGCCGATCATTCAGGCCATCGAGCGCGAGACGGAAACGGCTTACGCGCCCGTCCGCGAGACGCGCGAGGGCGTCGCCTTCCGCCGCATCGCCGACCACGTCCGCGCCGCAGCGTTCTGCATCGGCGACGGCGTGCTGCCCGGCAACACCGGCCGCGACTACGTCCTCCGCAAGCTCATCCGCCGCGCCGTGCTCGATGGCGGCCGGCTCGGGAAGAAAGCGCCGTTCCTCTACCGCCTCGTCCCGGTCGTCGCGCGCGTGATGGAGGACCAGTATCCCGACCTGGCCGAGCGCCGCGAGAACATCGCGCGCCTCATCCGCATCGAGGAGGAGCGCTTCCACCAGACGCTCGACCTCGGCCAGGCGATCCTCCAGGAACTCATCGAGAAACTGCGCGCCGCCGACGAAAAGAAGCTGCCCGGCGGCGAGGCCTTCCGCCTGTTCGACACGTACGGCCTGCCGCTCGACGTGACGCAGTCGCTGCTCGAGGACGAGGGCATGACGACCGACGCGGACGAGTTCGAGTCGGAGATGGGCCGCCAGCGCGAGCGCGCGCGCAAGGGGACGAAAATCTCCGCCGACATCTTCGGTGCCGGCCCGATCGCCGAGCTCCAGGAACGCGGCGCTGGCACAGTTTTCGAAGGATACGAAAATGACGAGAGCGTGGGAATGGTCCTCGGCATAGTGGCATTGGTTGACGAGAATAGCGCTGAATGGGCGTCAAATCTTTTCCCAGTTCGCATTGGAAATAAAGTCCTTTTCATGTGGAAACGTCTGGACGAGATCGAACAAGGCGCAGAAGCTGCGCTGGTGCTCGACCGCACCAGTTTCTACGGCGAGTCGGGCGGCGAAGTCGGCGACACCGGAATCCTAGAGGGCAATGCCGCCAGGTTCGAAGTCTCCGATTCGCAGCGCGCCGCATACAGGAACTTAAACGTTGGTCATCTCGTCGGCAATCGTATCGAAGAGGAAGTAATCGAGCAGCGCGCCGAAGGAATGGTCCTCCACATTGGCAAAGTCATCGCCGGCCGGATCCGCCTGGGCGACAAGCTGACCACGCGGCCCGACGTCGCGCGCCGCGCCGCGATACGCCGCAACCACACCGCCACGCACCTGATGCACCACGCGCTGCGCGAAGTGCTCGGCCGGCACGCCGAACAGGCCGGCTCGCTCGTCGCGCCCGACCGGCTGCGGTTCGATTTCCATCACATGCAGGCCGTGACCGAGCAGGAGCTGCGGCTCGTCGAGGACAAGGTCAACGAGAAAATCCTGGCGAACACACCGGTCGGCTCGCGCATCATGCCGATCGCGCAGGCGAAGGCCGAGGGGGCGATGGCGCTCTTCGGCGAGAAATACGGCGACGAGGTCCGGCTGCTCGACATCGGCGGCTACTCCAAGGAACTTTGCGGCGGACTGCACTGTCACGCGACCGGCGACATCGGCCTCTTCCGCATCGTCAGCGAAAGCTCCGTCGCGGCCGGGATCCGGCGCATCGAGGCGGCCACCGGGCTGGAGGCGCTCCGGCTCGTGCGCGCGAAGGAGGACCTGCTCGACCGGCTCTCCGAGGCGCTCGGCGCGCCCGAGGCGCGGCTGTTCGAGCGAGCGGAGCAGCTCTCGCAGCAGATCCGCGACTTGCGCAAGGACCTTCAGAAAGCCAAGCAATCCTCCGGCCGCGGCGCGGACGACTACCTCAAGGCGGCGAAGGAAATCGGCGGCGCGAAACTTGTCGCGGCGAAAGTCGAAGGCGCGACCGCCGACGACCTTCGCGCGCTGGTGGATCAACTGCGGCGGCTCGCGCCTTCGCATGCGCTGGCGCTCGGCTCGGTCAGCGACGAGCGAGTGAACATCATTGTCGCGATCAGCAAGGACCTCGTCGCGCGCGGCCTGCACGCCGGCAAAATCGCCGGCGAAGCCGCCAAGCTCGTCGGCGGCGGCGGCGGCGGAAAACCCGACATGGCCCAGGCCGGCGGCAAAGACCCGTCCGGCCTCGACAAGGCCATCGAGACCGCCGCGCGGCTCATCGCGGAAAAGCTCTGAAACGGCGCGTCCGCTCTCACCACCAAGACACCAAGGCACCAAGAACGGCCCAAACCGTTTTTGCGTCCTAACTAGCTGTAGTACGACGAGTTGTGATAATACTGTACCAAGGCGTTTTGGCTACAGTTGTTATGATAAATTGGATTCGTTTTTTCAAATAGCTTTTTGTGCGTTATCTTGTTCCCCATCAGCAACTTGCGACTTCTCGTGCGCTAACATTCCATACCGGCATTATAACACCGGATTTCGGCGTGGAGCGGGCGGGGAAAGACGGTGCGCTTCGCAGCGGGTTCAGTGCGGTTGGCAGTGGTTTGAGTGCGCTTCAGTGCGCTTCGGAGCGGGTTGAGTGCGCTTTTTCCGGCGAGGTGGATTTGACAGGAATAATTCAATTGACAAGCGGAATTCCGAGGGTCAGAATACGACCTTCGATGGCCGACCGTCGCGTGAATAGAGTCTAACTGAGGAATTCCGGCTCAAGCCTGGGGCAGGCATATTCATGGCGTTCGATGACCTCGATGATCCGCCGTCCGGGAGCTTCTGGCAGAAGTGGTTCGGAGGAATCGTCGTTCCAATCGTGACCGCCTGGTACTGCATTGACTGCATCGCAACACAAGAAGCAACGTGGAGCGGCAGGTTCAGCTTACCTAGGTTCAGCTTCCCTAGCGAGCAGTTGCAGGGATTCAACGCATGCCTGTTGGGGATCGTAGTGCTTGCGGGCGGACTCTTCGCGCACTTCCATTACTTCTGGGGACTGGTGGACCGTCTTGAACCCTATTCCGTCGCCGGCAAGATAGCGGCGCTGTTGCTCCTCCTCGCGTCGCTGTTTCTTCTCATCGTTCGAGTGGGAGTTTTCGGCTAGTCGCGCATTTTGTATTCGGGGGGCACGCGACTTTCGTCGTGCTCGTTCTCGTCGTCGTCCTCGGCCTCGGTTGTTCCATACGAGAGTTCGAGGACGAGGACGAGAGCGAGGACGAGGACGAGAACGGCCAGGACGAGGACGATTGGCTGCGGCTCATCCGGCGGCGAAGCAGAGGAGATAGAGGTCGTAGATCGCGTGCGTCCAGGCGGCGATGCCGAAGCCGCGGGTGAGGAAGACCAGCCCGAGGATCATGCCTGCGGCCAGGCGATAGATGAACGTGCCGAGTTCCGGCGTCTCGCCGCCCGCCAGGAAATGCGCCGCGCTGAAGAACGCGCCGCTGAGCACCAGCGCCAGCGCGCCGGCGGTGACGGGCCGCAGTTTCCCGACCTCCTTCGCCAGGTAAAATATCGCGCCCAGGATGGCGAACCGGAAGAACGCCTCCTCGTAAAATCCCGCGCCGGCCGCGACGACGAGCTTGAGCGGGAAGTCGTCCAGGTGTGGCGAGAACCCGCCGAACTTCAGTTCGCCGGTGATCGGCGCGAGCGCCAGCGGCCCCAGGATCATGGCGTAGAGCAGGCTCTCGGAGAACATGCCGAGAAACGTCCCCGCGTGCAGCGCGCCGAGCCGGCCGACCCGCCAGACCGCCGCCACCGCCAGGCCGATCAGCGCCAGGCCGACCAGGAGCAGCAGGTCCGCGCCGAAGAGCTGGATGGGGTGCTGCTGGAGCCAGAAGATCGGCGCTTTGAGGATGTCCGCGGCGGCGTTGATCTCCGAGCGGTACAGCAGCACGCCGAGTTCGTACACCGCCAGGAGCGGCAGCGCGAAGAGCAGGCCGGCCGGCAGCGAGCGCGTGACGTTGAAGTAGCTGCGCTCCGCGGCGCGGCGCTCCTCTTCAAGCTGCGCCAGTTCCTCGGGCGTCGGCTGATTCTCGAGATCGAGCCCGTCTTCATCCGTCATGGGGCGTTCGTCGCCAGCGGCTTGCCTGTGAGGATCTCGTAGGCCTGGAGATATTTTTCGCTCGTCTTGCGGACGACCTCTTCGGGCAGCGGCGGCGCGGGCGGCTCCTGGTTCCAGCCGGCGCTGAGGAGCCAGTCGCGGACGTATTGCTTGTCGAAGCTCGGCTGCGCGCGGCCGGGCTGGTAGCCGGCGGCGGGCCAGAAGCGCGACGAGTCCGGCGTGAGGACCTCGTCCACCAGCAGGATGCGCCCGTCCGCGCGGCCCCACTCGAACTTGGTGTCGCAGATGATGATGCCGCGCGCGCGCGCGTAGTCGGACGCCTTGCGATAGACCGCCAGCGCGCCCTGCCGCAGCTTCTCCGCCGCCTCGCGCCCGACGATCCGCGCGGACTGCTCGAACGAGATATTCTCGTCGTGGCCCGAGGCCGCCTTGGTCGCGGGCGTGAAGATCGGCTCGGGCAGTTTCTCCGACTCGCGCAGCCCCGCCGGCAGGCGGACGCCGCAGACGGCGCCGGAGTCGCGGTAGCTCTTCCAGCCGCTCCCGGCGAGGTAGCCGCGCACGACGCACTCGATCGGGAAGACGTCAGCCTTCCTCACGAGCATCGTTCGGCCGCGGAGGATGTCGGCGTACGGGCGGACTTTCGGGCCCATGCGGTCCACGTCGGCGGTGATGAGGTGGTTCTCGACGGTGTCCTTGAGGAAGTCGAGCCAGAAGAGCGTCAGGTTCGTCAGCACCGCGCCCTTGTGCGGGATGCCGGTCGGCAGGATGCTGTCGAAGGCGCTGATGCGGTCGGTGGCGACGATGAGGAGCGCGCCATCGAGTTCGTACAGGTCGCGCACTTTGCCCCGGTTGATGCGCCGGAGGCCGGCCAGGTCCGTTTCGAGCACCACGTCAGCGGGCATTGATGGACTCCTTCGGATCGGGGTTGGACATCGTTGCGCGGGGGATTATATCAGCGGAGAGCGGCGCTCACAAATCGTACTCGTCCTCGTCGTCGAATTCCGTTCGGAACGGCCGAGGACGAGGACGACGACGAGGACGAAAACTAATTCGAGGACGATTGCGGAGCGCGGTGGCGGCAGACTATTGGCCGTCTCAGGCGCTGTCCCGATCTAGCTTGTCGGCGCGGAGGTGGTGCGTCATGCGGAACAGATGGGGCGTGCTGCCGGTGACTTTGCGAAATGCGCGCGAGAACGCGGCGGCGCTGCGATAGCCCGCGGCGGCGGCGACCGCGCCGATCCGTTCGGTCGAGTTGCGCAGGTGGTCCATGGCGCGGACGACGCGATATCCGCGGAGGAACGCGCCGGGCGCCATGCCGGTCCGCGCCTTGAACTCTCGCGAAAAATGAAACTTGCTGAAGCCCGCCGCTGCCGCCATGTCGTCGAGGGTAATCGGCTGGTCAATGTGCGTTTCGACGAAATGCACGCTGCGAGTGACCGACGCGGTCGGCTGAACCGTCAGGCCGGGATCGGACGCCAGGAACAGCCGGCGGCGGACGCGCGCGACGCTTTTTACCGCGGCGTGTTCTGCGGCGGCGATGCGGGTGTTGTCGCTCTGGACGACAACAGCGGACTCCTGACGCATGCTATATCCGCTTTCGCAAAAAAACCAGACGGGAAATAACGCGCGGCGGCAGGATCTCGACGGGAAAAGCGTCGTGTGACCGGCCACTCGTCCTTCATGGGTCTTCCCCGCTTGTCCGGGCAACAGTGTACCGGTCCGGATGAATGCTTTCCAATGTAACTGTAGGAAATAGCGATTAAAGGCGCAATCAGGGAAAGGATGATTCCACCCTTCGAAAAACCTGACGCGGCTTCTGTACGGACCATGCGAACTTGAAGTGGGGACGGGGTTTACGGAAGGGCGAACGGGCGGCATCACGGCGGCGTGAGGCCTTCGCGGATGGCGTACTTGGTCAGCTCGGCGATGCTGTGCTTTCCGAGCTTCTTCATGATATTCGCGCGATGCGTCTCGACGGTCTTGATGCTGACACCGAGTTCCCCGGCGATGCTCTTGGCGGAGCGGCCCTCGGCGAGGAGCTGGAGGACCTGGCGTTCGCGGGCGCTGAGGGCGATGAACGCCGAGGAGTGCTGCCGAGGGGAACGGCCGAGATAGTCCTCGACCACGGTGCGGGCGATGGCGGGGCTCAGGTAGGTCTGGTTGGCGGCGGCGACGCGGACCGCATGGGCCAGTTCGCCGAAGGCGCAGTCCTTCAGGACGTATCCGGTCGCGCCGGCGCGGAGCGACTCGGTGACGAAGCGCCGGTCGGCGTGAGCGGAGAGGATGATGACCTTCGTGCGCGGGTTGGCCGCGGTGATCTGCCGCGCCGCGTCAATGCCGTTCAGGTGCGGCATGGCCAGGTCGAGGACGGCGACCGACGGCTTGTGCCGGCGCGCCAATTCCGCGGCGGACCGGCCGTTGTCCGCCTCGGCGACGACCTTCATGTCGCTCTGATGTTCCAGCAGGGCGCGGAGTCCCTCGCGGATCATCCGGTGATCGTCGGCCAGCAGGATCGTAATCGGCATCTCAAGCTCCCTTCGGCGGAACGTCGTTCGATGTCAGCGGCGCGGCGAGCGTCGCGCGCGTGCCGCGGCCGGGCTGCGAATCCACCTCCAGCCGCCCGCCGAGACTTTCGAGCCGCTCGCGCACGCTGAAAAGCCCAAAGCCGTCCATGGCCTTGAGGTTCGACCAGAGTTCGTCGGCGGCGAAGCCGACGCCATCGTCCTCGATCCGAATGCGCACTTCCCGGGGATCGCACTCGACCCGCACCTTCACGGTTTTCGCGCGCGCGTGCTTGACGGCGTTGAAGAGCAGTTCCCGCGCACCCTGGAACAGCGTCACGCGAACATCGTCCCGCAGCGGCGGCGAATGGCGCTCGCCTCGAAACTCCCAGCGGATCGGGTGCTGCTTCCGGAATTCATCTACCAGCCAGCCGACCGCCTCGCCAAGGCCCAACTCGTAGAGGACCGGCGGGCTCAGCTCGAACGTCAGCGAGCGCGTGCGCTTGAGGATCTGCGCGATCATGTCGTAAACCGTCCGGATGAGCACAGTGAATTCCTGGCGGGGCGAAGCGCCGGCCAGCTCGCCGAGCTTGAGCCGCGCGAGGGCCAGGGCCTGGCCGACCTCGTCGTGCAGGGCGGTGGCAATGCGCCGCCGCTCGCGCTCCTCCGCCAGCGCCAACTGGGAGGCCAGCGAGCGAAGGCGCTCCTGGTAGGTTTTCAAGCGCTCCTCCGCGCGCTTGCGGTCGGTGACGTCGGCGCCCAGGAGCACGCCGCCCACGAGCCGGCCGCTTTCGTCCACGAGGTTACTCGAGTGCCACGAGACGATCTTGCGCTGGCCGTCCTTGCAGCGGATGGGCATCTCGAGATTCTCCACACGCTCGCCTTTTCGGGCAAGCTCCTTGAGCCGGGAGTACAGCTCTTCGCGCTGCGCCGGCTTGGGGAAAATCCATTTCCAGAGTTTCGTGTGTCCGACGACCTCCTCTCGGGAGTAACCGGAGACATGCTCGGCGGCGCGGTTCCAGAACGTGACGTTCCCGCGCGCGTCCAGCATGCTGATCCAGATCGCCGCGCTGTCGAGCATTTCATTCTGGAACATCAGAAGGGAAGACAGCGCCTTCTCCTTCTCGCGAAGGTCGGTGATATCTTCGCCGGAGGCCAGGACGCCGGTAATGTTGCCGCGCTCATCTCTCAGCACCGTGTTGTGCCAGGCGATGGCGCGTTCCTTGCCGGCTTTCGTGACGATCGGGTTCTCGAAGCGCTCCACCGGTTTGATCTCTCCGGCCATCAACTGGAAGAACGCGGCCCGCACGCGCTCGCGATCGTCCGCCGGGAGCAGGACATCAAACCAGTTCCGGCCGACGATCTCCTTGGCGGAGTATCCGAGGATCTGCTGCCCTCTTCGGTTGATCATCACCACTCGTTGATCGGCGCCGACCACCAGCATCATCACGCCGGCAATGTCGAGGTACTGCTTGGCGCGGTCGCGCTCCTGCCGCAGCGCCTCCTCCATCCGCTTGCGCTCGGTGATGTTCTCGACGATGCCTATGATGAAGCGCGGCTTGCCGGCGGCGTCGCGATGGAGGTAGCAATTCAGCTCGCCCCAGACGATCCGGCCGTCCTTGCTGACATAGCGCTTCTCCACGTGCATGCGCGGTTGTTTTCCCGCAACCGCAGCCCGAAAAAGGCTTGTTTCCGATTTCATGTCGCGCGGATGAGTGATCGCGGGGATGCTCTTTCCTTGCAGCTCGTCGGCCGTGTAGCCGAGCATCCCCTGAAACGCCGGGTTCGCGTCGAGAATGCGGCCTTGAAAGGTCACCAGCGCAATGCCGATGGCGGCGTGCTCGAAGACGACGCGGAACTGCTCTTCGCTCTCCCGGAGCGCGGCCTCGGCCTGCTTGCGCGCGGCGAGTTCGCGGTGGACTTCCTCATAAAGCCGGGCGTTTTCGATGGCCACGCCGAGCTGGTTCGCGATGCGGCCGATCAGTGCGACGTCCTCTTTCGTGAACTGGTCCGCCCGGCGATCCAGGAGGGCGAACACGCCGAGGACTTTTCTCCTGGAGAGGATCGGCACGCCGACGTACGCACAAAGGCCGCGGCGGGCGGCCGGCGATCCGCGGAGCCGCGCGTCTTTGCGGAAATCCGGAATCACCAGCGGTTTGCGGGAGGCGGCGACGGCGCCGGAGAAGCTTTCGCCCAATCGCAAGCCGTAGAGTTCGCGAAGGAGGGCCGCGGAAACACCTCGGTGGGTGGCGGGCGCCAGGCGGCGGCTCGCCTTGTCGTAGAGGTAGATGATTCCTCCGCCGATGCGCATCAGCGCCAGGGTCTCTTTCAGCGCGACGTTCAGGACCGTCTTGAGTTCCAGGTGGCGGTAGGCGGCCGACGCCACGGCGTTGAGGACGGTCAGTTCCTGATTGCGCTGCCGGAGGCGATCCTTCGCGGCGGGGAGTTGATCGCGGCGCGGCGACGAAGGCTTGGCCAGGCGCGAGGCGGAGACCTTCTCTTTTTTCCGGGCGCGAAGGGTACGAACTCGAGGCACAGCACAGGCTCCTTGCTGGACGCAAGAAAACGGTCTTACCGAGGGTGTTTTCCTGCCGTCCGGGTCGCGGACGACGTCCGACCCTGGAGCCTGCTGCGTGACATGCTGCGGAATTTCCGTCGGTTGCGCCGGCGCTAGGGTGCGGCCAGCGGCGCAACTCCTTTTATCCTATCACGTATATGCAGCGTTCGCAACAAGCTCATGGGCCAGGCGGCCGACACCCCATTTTGCGAATCGGGCCGACAGGCCCCGCAACCTACGTTAATGTAACAGTTTAGCCGAGAGAATGTTGTCATAAATCTGCGCAGGCCGGCCGCATATGCAGATAATGCTATTCGAGGGCCCCGCTCCCGCCGGTGCGATTGCGTTGCTCGCGGCGGCGCCGTCCGGCGCTGCTGCGTATGCCATTGCGCGCGCACTGCGAGCCCGCCGCTTGACCCTGTTGCGGGGCGGGTGATACTATCGAATGCCGAGGGGCGATCGCCGAATGCCGATGGATGAGAATCGAATGGCCCTGAAAGATTCCAAGCGCGCGCGGGTGATGGCGCGGTCGAAGAAGCTCGGACACTGCATCTGCGACCCGCGAAAGGCCTGCCCCTGCAACCTGCTGATTGAAAAGGACGTCTGCCTTTGCGCCGGCGAGCGGCTGCCGGCGGAACGGCGCGGGACTGCCGCGCCGAACGCGGCGCTGACGAAGCTGGTCAAGAACGCCGGCTGCGCCTCGAAAATTCCCGCCGCGGAACTCGCCAAAATCCTGGCACGGCTGCCGGCGGTCAGCGATCCGCGCCTGCTCGTCGGGCTCGGCACCGCCGACGACGCGGGCGTCTTCCAGGTCAGCCCGGATCTCTGCCTGGTGCAGACGGTGGATGTCTTCGCTCCGTGCGTGGACGATCCGTACCTCTTCGGCCAGATCGCGGCGGCGAATTCGCTGAGCGACGTGTACGCGATGGGCGGCGCGCCGCTGACGGCGCTCTCGATCGTCGGCTGGCCGATCCACACGCTGAGCGACGAGTGGCTCGTCCGCATGCTCGAAGGCGGCATGGACAAGCTGCGCGAGGCGGGCGTCATCCTCGTCGGCGGGCACAGCATCAACGACGAGGAGATCAAGTTCGGGTTCGCGGTGACCGGCACGGTCCGGCCGGACGCCATCGTGGCGAACTCCGGCGCGCGGCCGGGCGACGCGATGATCCTCACCAAGCCGGTCGGCACGGGCATCATTTCCTTCGCCGCGCAGATCGGGCGCGCCTCCGCCGAAGCGCTGCGCGCCGCCGGCGAGAGCATGGCCGCGCTCAACCGCGGCGCCGCGCAGGTCATGTGCCGCGCCGGCGCGCATGCGGGGACCGATGTCACCGGCTTCGGCCTGCTCGGCCATCTCTGGCAGGTCGCGCGCGAGAGCGGCGTGACGGCCGAACTCTGGTGGGACGCGGTCCAGGCGCTGCCGGGAGCCCTCGAATGCGCCCGGCAGGGCATCGTCTCCGGCGCGGCCGAGCGCAACCGCGAGTTCGCCGGCCCGGCGGTGACCGTCGCCGCCGGCGTGCCGGAATACGCAATGGACCTGCTCTACGACGCGCAGACTTCCGGCGGGCTGCTGATGTTCGTGCCGGAGCAGGCCGCCGGGCGGACCGTCGCCGAACTGCGCGCCGAAGGCTGTTCTTCCGCGGCCGTCGTCGGCCGCATTCTGGGGAAATCAAAAGGAGGGATCATCGTGGCGAAAAAACGCGACTCCGCACCCCGCACTCCGCCGCCCGACGCGGCTCGCGGCGCTGAGCCTGTCGAAGGACACGCCGCAGCCGAAAAGTGCTGCTCGACGGAATCAGCGCCTGCCGGCTCCGCCGGCTCGCCGCAGGAGGCGTTCCAGGATTTCATGGGAAAGGCCTTCGCGCCCGGCGCGCTCGACGCGGTGCAGAAGGAGATCATGACCATCGCGCTCTCGGTCGCCGTGCAGTGCGAGCCATGCCTGAAGATCCACCTGGAGAAGGCGCGCAGCATGGGCATCAGCCCCGACGAAATCCGCGAAGCCGCCTGGATGGGCATCGTGTTCGGCGGCTGCAAGGCGATGATGTTCTGGAAGGAGAAGGGGCCGAAGGACGGATGACGGGCGATGGCTGAGTGCTGATCGTTGACCGGCAACCGCCGGAGAAAGGAGCGGAACATGGCCCTCGGAAAAAATCACGTGCTGGTCATCGTCGCCATCGCGGGCATTATGGCGCTCACACTGGCCGGGGCTGGCCTGTTCAGCGGGAAGCAGGGGCCCGGCTATCTCCGGATCAACGTCTCAGACAAGAGCGCCGCCTACCTTGAATTTGAAGGCGCGGCCCTGCGCGCCGCGGCGAGCATGGAGGGACTGAAGACCGCGGAGCCGCTGCCGCTGCGTGCGCTGAATTTCCGGGCGGCGCAGTCCAGGGAGTTCACACTCCCGATTCCGGCCGATCAGCTTCCCGCAGGCGTCAGCGCCGTCAAGGGGATCTTCACGCGGACGGGGAGCAATGTCTCGGGCCAGATGGGAATCTGCCGGACGGACGCGCAGAAAGTCGTCTGGCAATGCGACGCAGGGATCTTGTCGGGGACCGGCGATCATGCGGAGGCGGCGCCGGCCATCCAGTTGCCAAGCCTGGAGACGCTTGCGCTGGTTGTCACGGGCGCGCCCTCGAATGGGAAACTGGGCATCGGTGTGCGGCTCGCGGCCGGCGACAACCCGGTGACCGGCGTGCTCAAGGATGGAAAGCCCGTGCCGGTCCAGGTCAGCGTGACGGACGCCGCCGGCAAAGAGGTGGCCGCGCGGAAAGGGCCGTTGACTGATTTCGGGTTCAGTTGAGGCGGCCCCTGCTGCTCCGTCGGAGTGGCGAAAGGCACGTACACGGTTTCCGCGACTCTCGACGCGGGGCCGTTCGGGTCCGCCGTGAAAGGCCAGGCGAAGGTCGTCGTGCCGTAGCCGCCCGCTGGCTCGTAGTGTGCCCGCCAGGGCATACGAAGCAGCGCCTGACGGCGCCACTATAAGCTGCCCGTGAGATTCCGCGGCCCGCTCCACTAGATACGTATCGCACCTAGTCGAGTGCCGGGTCTGGCGGTCGCCTTTCGTGAGCCGGTTGCGCTGCGCCGGATGAGGGACTAGATACGTATCGTATCTAGCGGCGGCTGAAGCAAGCGAGCGGTTGCAGGATCACCCGCGGCGCAACGCTAGTTACGTATCGTATCTAGTGGCAGGCTGACGGATGAGGGGGCGCGCTTCGCGGGGCGGGCGCGGCGCATTCTGAAGTTACTCCTTGACAGACGCGACTTTGTGCCATACGCTTACGCTTGTGAGCCGAACAGGGCATTTGGCGAAGGGTGCCCGCATGTCTCTATGCGGCCGCAGGGCGCGGGCCGTCGCGATGGCGGGCGCCATGGCGCTGGCGTGGCTGTGGGCCGGCACCAGCTCTGCGCAGACCTCGCAGAAGCCGGCCTTCGCGCGGCTCGCCGTGTCGGAGAATAGCGTCGTTTACATTCAGATCGAAGGCGGCGAACTCCGCGCGGCGATGAGCGCCGAGGGCTTGCAGACCGCCGCGCCGGTCAGGATGACCGCGGAGTCCGCCTACGTAATCGCGTCCCCCGAATTCACGCTGCCCATTCCGGCCGAGCGACTGCCCGCCGGCGTCACGGCGATCAAAGCAACCCTGACGCTGATGCAGATTCCGCCATCCACATTGCGGTCCGAGTGGCCGCCCCGTATTAGCGGCAGGTTCAGGATCTTCCGGACCGATGACCGGAAAGTGGAATGGCAATACGCGTCGTCCGGCGAGGTGCTGACAGGGGCGAACGCGGAGGAAGCGCCGTCCATCATGCTGCCCAACCTGGACAAAGTGAACGCCCGCCTGGCGGCCGCAGTGAGTGGAGGAACGCTGAGAGTGAACCTGGGGGTCAACGCCGGCGGCGCGCTCCTGGCCGGCGTGCGCAAGGCCGGCCACATGGTCCAGGTGAAGATGGTCGTGACGGACGCCTCCGGCGCCGTAATCGCCTCGAAAGTCGGGACGCTGTCCGACTTCGGGTTCAGTTGAGGCGGCCCGTGCTACTCCGTTGGAGTAGCCAAAGGGACTTACACCTGCACCGCGACGATGGATGTCGGGACCGGTTCGCCGCTGAAGGCAACGGCGACGGCTGCGGCTCCGTAACGAGAGATTGCGCGGGTCCGGCGCCTGCGCTTGGGCGGCAGCGGCGTCATAAGTACGAGCCTGTCGCGCGAGGTGCGGAAGAGGAGGCGAGGCTATGTTGCGATCTTGCGGCAAGAGGCTGATCGTCGCAGTGGCGGGCGTTGCGGCGCTGATGTGGGTCGGGGCCGGCTGCACCTCCGCGCAGGTCTCGCAGGGGCCGGCGTTCGCCCGGCTCGCCCTGTCGGAGAAGAGCGCCGTCTGCATCCGGATTCAAGGCGGCGAAGTCCGCGCGGCGATGAGCGCCGAGGGCTTGCAGACCGCCGAGCCGGTCAAAACGCACACCGAATTCACGCTGCCGATTCCGGCCGATCAACTGCCCGCCGGCGTCACGGCGATCAAAGCGAACCTGGCGCTGATGCAGATTCAGACGGCCGCGTCGGCCGCGCTGGCGCCCTACATTAACGGCACGTTCAGGATCTTCCGGGCGGATGACCAGAAGGCGGAATGGCAATTTGTGTCGGCCGGCGGCGGCCTGGCCGGGGCGAACGCGGAGAAAGCTCCATCCATCAAGCTGCCTGACCCGGACAAGTTGGACGCCAGCCTTTCGGCCACGGTCACTGGAGAAAAGCTGGCCGTCGGCCTTCGGGTCACTGCCGGCGGCGCGACCTTGACCGACGTGCGCAAGGACGGGCACCTGGCGGTGGTGAAGATGGTCGTGGCGGACGCCTCCGGCGTCGAGATAGCCTCAAAAGTCGGCACGCTGGCCGATTTCGGGTTCAGTTGAGGCGGGCCCTGCTACTCCGTGGGAGTAGCTAAAGGGACTTACACCTGCACCGCCACGCTGGATGTCGGGGCCGGTTCGCCGCTGAAGGCAACGGCGACGGCCGTCGTCCCCTAGCGAGGGATTCTTCGGTCCGGGCTTGTGTTTCGGCGGCGGCGGCGCTATAAACAAGGACGTGTCGCGCGAGGCGCGAAAGAGGAGGTGGGTTATGTTGAGGGTTTGCAGCAGGGGGCTGGCCGTCGCGGCGTGCGCCGCGGCGCTGGCTTTGATCGGGGCCGGCTGCGCGGGAGTGCAGACCGCGCAGGCGCCGGCGTTTGCCCGGATCCCCCTGTCGGAGAACTGCGCCGTCAGCATTCAGATTCAAGGCGGCGAAGTCCGCGCGGCGATGAGCGACCAGGGAGTGCAGGCCGCCGCGCCGGTCAAGGCGGGCTCCGAATTCGCGCTGCCCGTTCCGGCCGATCAACTTCCCGCCGGCGTCACGGCAATCACCGCGAGCCTGTTGCTGACGCAGTATCAGTCGGGCGAAAACGCCGCGGTTGTCGGCCAGCTCACGGTCTTCCGGACCGATGACCAGAAGGCGGAATGGAAGTACGTGTCACAGCTCAGCGTCCCGGCCAGGGTGAACTGGGATCACGCGCAGTGCATCAAGTTGCCCGATCCGGCTGATGTGAAGGCCAGCCTCGAAGCCACGCCCGCCACAGGAAAACTTTCCATCGGCCTCAGGCTCACCCTCTATGGCGCCGCGATGGCCGACGTTCGCAAGAACGGCAAGCCGGTCCAGGTGAAGATGGTCGTGGCGGACGCCTCCGGAGCCGAGATCGCTTCAAAAGTCGGGACGCTGGCCGACTTCGGGTTCAGTTGAAACGGCCCCTGCTACTCCGTGAGAGTAGCTAAAGGAACTTATACATGCACGGCCACGGTGGAAGTCGGCGCCGGTTCCCCGCTCAAGGCGGAAAAGACGGTCACTGTGCCGTAATCGCGCGAGACGGTTTCGGACATTTCAAGGGCGCTGGCTGATTCGGCCGGCGCCCTTTTGTTTCTGGCGTGTATCGTACTCGTCCTCGTCCTCGGCCGCACGAAACGGCCGTTCGAGGACGAGGACGAGGACGAGGACGAAAACGGCGACGAGCACGAGGACGACTGGCGCGGGAGCGGATGGGTCCTGGTGGATCTTGCTCCGCTTCAAACGGAGTGCGGGGCCCTGATAAGGTCCTAGGTGGGTTCGATTCCCACACGCTCCCGCCAACATTAATGACGATGGACGATAGACGAGGGACGATGGACGATGGAAAAAACCGGACAGCGCCAATGGGAGAAACTGCCTTGAGCCGCGACAAGATCCTCGAAGAACTCGCCCGAACGGTCGTGGCGATGGACGAAGCCGGGGCCGTGGCCGCCGCGCACAAGGCGCTCGCGGGCGGCGTGGACCCGTACGTGGCGATCAACGACGGGCTCGCCGTCGGCATGCGCGAGGTCGGGCGGCTCTACGACACGGGCGAATACTTCGTCCCGGAAATCCTCATCTGCTCCGACGCGATGAACGCCGGGATCGCCGTCCTCAAGCCGCACATCCGCCGCGCGCCGGGCCGCGAGCCGGTCACCGTCATCCTCGGCGTCATCGAGGGCGACATCCACGACATCGGCAAGAACATCGTCAAGATCATGCTCGACGCCTCCGGCTTCCAGGTCGTGGATCTCGGCCGCGACGTGAGCGCCGAGCGCTTCGTCCAGGCCGCGCGCGAGGCCAAGCGCGGGCTCGTCGGCCTCTCCACGCTCATGTCCACCACCATGGAGAACATGGGCAAGGTCGTCAGCGGCCTCTCCGACGCCGGGCTGCGGAAGGAGTTCCGCGTGATGCTCGGCGGCGCGCCCTGCTCGGAGGCCTTCGCGCGCGAGATCGGCGCGGACGGGTTCGGGCGGAACGCCAGGGAGGCGGTCGAACTCGCGGAACGGTTGTCCGGGAAATTGGGTGATTAGGAGATTGGGAGATTAGGTGATTAGGAAATTAGGAGCTTGGGTGATTGAGTTTGGCGATTTTCGCCACCCAATTTCCCAATTTCCTAATCTCCCAATCTCCAGTTGTGAATCAGCAAGGAACTGAAATGCCCAGTGACAAGATGTCGCCCGCCGAACGCTTCACCGCCTTCCTCAGCGGCAAGCCGATGGACCGCTTCCTGTGCGTGCCGCTGATCCTCAACCATGCCGCGCGCGTCCTCGGCGTGAAGGTCGGCCGGTACAACCGCGACGGCCGGCTCATGGGCGAATGCCATGCGGCGGCGTACCGGCGCTACGGGCACGACATGATCGCGATCTTCTCGGATACCGCGATCGTCGCCGAGGCGATGGGCACGGAACTTTACTATCCGGAGGACGACGTCCCGCGCGTCGAGCGGCCCGCGCTCGCCGACCCGAAGGACCGCAGCCGGCTCGTCACCGCCGACTGGGCCGACCGGGGCAAGCTGCCGGTTTTCTACGAGGCGATCCGCGTCGCGGCCGAGGCGCTCCACGGCGAAGCGCCCATCGGCTGCTGCGTCCCGGCGCCCTTCACCACCGCCGCCTGCCTGCGTGGCACCGACCAGCTCGCGCGCGACCTCTACCGGAACCCGGCGCTCGCGCATGAACTGCTCGCCCTCGCGCTCGAAGCGGCGAAGCAGTTCGCCGGCCGCATCATGGATTCGGGCGGCGTGCCGGTGGTCGTGGACCCGGTCGCCACCGGCAGCGTCCTCGGCCGGCGGCAGTTCGAGGAGTTCGCGCTGCCGTACCTGAAGCCGCTTCACGCGCACGTCGCCGCGCGCGGGTTCCCGGTGGTCCTGCACATCTGCGGACAGACCGCGCGCACGCTCGATCCCATGGCCGAATCCGGCGCGGCGCTGCTGAGCCTGGACGACATCTCGATGGCCGAGGCGCGCGACCGCGTCGGCGGCCGCGTGGCGCTCATGGGCAACGTCCGGCCCGCGCAGACGCTCCTGAAGGGCAAGCCGGAAGACGTCCTCCGCGAGGTCCGCGACCTGTGCGACATCGGCCGCAAATGCCAGGCCGGTTTCATCCTCGGCAGCGGCTGCGAAGTCCCCATCGCCAGCCCGCCGGAGAACATAGACGCCATGATGGCCGGCGTCAGAGAATACGGGAGAATGTAGCAAGGCGCCGGAAATACGTCCCATATTTCCCATCAATCACATAGGCCCCATTATGTCCTTCACAGCGCGCAGCCGGCTTACCGGCGCCCTTCGCCGCGAACCGGTGGACCGCCCGCCGGTCATCTGCCCCGGCGGCATGATGACCATGGCCACCGCATCCGCCATGCGCCGAGTCGGCCGCGCCTGGCCGGCGGCGCACTCCGACGCGCGCGCGATGGCCGAGATCGTCCTCGCCACGCGCGACGAGACCGGGCTCGAATGCCTCGCCGTCCCGTTCTGCATGACCGTCGAGGCCGAAGCGCTCGGCTGCACCGTGGACATGGGCAGCGCAACCGTGCTCCCGCACGTCGCGGTCGAATGCATCCGCGATCCGGCGGAGGTCGGCGGCCTGCCGGAGTTCAACCCGGAGCGCTCCGGCCGCGCGCCGGTGGTGCTCGAGGCGATCGAGCGGCTGAAGAGCGCCTGCGCCGGCGCCCCGGTCCTCGGCGGCGTGCTCGGCCCGGTCACGCTCGCGGCGATGATCATGGATGCCGGCCTCTTCCTGCGCCTGACGCGGCGCGACCCGGCCGCCGCCGAACAATTCATCGCCGCCCTGGAGCCGGTCGTGGTCCGGTTCGCGCTCGCGCAGCACGCCGCCGGAGCCGACTGCGTCACCGTGGCCGAGCCTTCGGCCACCGGCGAAGTGCTCGGCGGAAAGCACTTCGAGAAGCTCGCCGCGCCCGCGCTCGTCCGCGTCCTCCGCGCCTTGCGCGACGGCGGGGCATCGCCTATACTGCATATATGCGGCGACCTGCGGCCGATCCTGCCGCAGGTGGCGCTCATCGCGCGCAAGCTCGACGCGCCGCTGGCGCTCAGCGTGGACGCGATGGTCAGCGGGCGCGACTTGCAGGCGGCGCTGCCGGAGGTCGTGCGCGTCGGGAACGTGGACGCGCTCCTGCTGCAGCGCGAAGATGTCGCAACGGTTGAGCGCGTGGCGCGCGCGGCGGCGCTCGATTTCGACATCCTCTCGCCCGCCTGCGGCCTGGTCCCCACGACGCCGGCGGAAAACCTGCGGGCGATGGTCCGCGCGGCGCAGCGGCAATTATAAGCGCATCGTACTCGTCCTCGTCGTCGTCCTCGTCCTCGGCCGTTCAGAACGGCGATTCGAGGACGAGGACGACGACGAGGACGATTACGATAGGTTGCGATTAACGCGCGTCGTATCCTCTGATGAGAGCCTTGTGAATGAAGCCAAGACCTGAAATCGGAATATGGGGTCGGCGCTTCCCGACGCAGATCGTCTCGCTGATCGCCTTCAACGGTTACTTCTGGCGCGGGCCGGGAAAGTGGTTCTGCCTGCCGGTCCTGAACTGCTACGCCTGCCCGGTCGGAACGGTCGCCTGCCCGATCGGTAGCCTGACGGCGTTCGCGCTGGCGCGGAGGATCCCGTTTTACGCCCTGGGACTCCTCGGTGTCATCGGAGTGGCCGTCGGCCGCGCGTTCTGCGGATGGGCCTGCCCGTTCGGGCTTTTCCAGGACCTGCTGTACCGCATCCGCTCGTTCAAGTTCCGGCTGCCGCGCGCGGCGAACGCGCTGAAGTACGCGCTGCTGGTCGTGCTGGCGCTGGGGCTGCCGCTGATTATGGGCGGCGGAAAGCGGACCGGCTCCGAGGACCGGATCACCGGCGAGAAGACCGGCGCGCTGGACTATTGCTCGCTGGTCTGCCCGGCCGGGACGCTCGAAGGCGGCGTGCCGGTCCTGGCGGCGAGCGCCTCGGTGCGCGCGCAAGCCTCGTGGCGAACCTGGAGCAAGATCGGTCTCGCGGTGGGCATTCTCGGCCTGACGGTCGTCGCGCGCAGGAGCTTCTGCCGCGCGCTCTGTCCGCTCGGCGCGCTGATGGCGCTCACCTCGCGCGTCTCGATGATGCAGTTGCACACCGAGGACAAGCTCTGCACGCGCTGCATGCGCTGCGTCAAAGTCTGTCCCACGTACGCGCGGCATCTGCCGTTCAAGCAGTTCAAGACCGAGGCCACCGTCGAATGCGTGATGTGCCTCGACTGCGTCCGCAACTGCCCGGAGAAAGGCGCGCTCTCCGCGCGGATGGGCGGGAAATCTTTCTCCGTCAGCGAAGGGAGGACCCGTGAGTAGAAGAGACTGGATCGTCGCCGCGGCGCTGACGCTGCTGTTCGCGGCCCTGCTGACGTACGGCCTGAGCCAGGGCGACGCGGGCTACGTGCGCCAGAACGCCTCAGAGAATTTCTGCTTCTCCTGAGCGCTCGGCGAATGACCGCGCGTGGCGCGGTCGAACGACGGTAAGTTTTGCCGCAAAGAGGCGCAAGAAGCGCAAGGATCATTGAAATTCCGTGCCTCTTGCGCCTCTTTGCGGCTAAGCGGTTCTTCTGTGCCGGAGGCAAGCTGAATGTCGGACGATTCCGCGCTCCTGCGCCAGTTGCCGCGCGTGGACGACTTGCTCGTCCATCCGCGAATGGCCGCGGTTCCGGCGGCGCATGCGCTGGCTTTGAAGGCCGCGCGCGAGGCGGTGGCCGAGACGCGCGCGCGGCTTCTGGCGGGCGAAAGCGCGGTGGACGCGAGCGCCGACGCCGTCGCGGCGCGCGCCGCGGAGATCCTCGAACGCGCCGCCGCGCGCAGCCTGCGCCGCGCCGTCAACGCCACCGGCGTCCTGCTCCACACCAACCTCGGCCGCGCGCCGCTCTCGGACGCCGCGCAGCGGGCGCTCGCCGACGTCGCCGGCGGGTTCTGCAACGTGCAGGCGGACCTCGGCTCCGGCCGCCGCTCCGAGCGCGAGGACCACGTGCAGGGCCTCTTCCAGGCGCTCACCGGCGCGGAGGCGGCGCTCGTCGTCAACAACAACGCCGCCGCGACCGTGCTGGCGCTCAACACGCTCGCCGCCGGGCGCGAGGTGATCGTCTCGCGCGGCGAGATGGTCGAGATCGGCGGCGCGTTCCGCATCCCGGAAATCCTCAAGCTCGCCGGCTGCCGGCTCGTCGAGGTCGGCTGCACCAACCGCACTCACCTGCGCGATTACGAGCGCGCCCTCACGCCCGAGACCGCGCTGATCCTCTCGGTCCACCAGAGCAACTATCGCATCGTCGGGTTCGCCGAGCAGACGCCCGTGCGCGAGCTGGCCGAGCTGGCGCACGCCCGCGGGATTCCCTGCGCGCACGACCTCGGCAGCGGCGCGCTGCTCGACCTGCGCGCCTACGGCCTGCCGCACGAGCCGACCGCGCCGGAGAGCCTGGCCGCCGGCGCGGACGTGACGCTCTTCAGCGGCGACAAGCTGCTCGGCGGACCGCAGTGCGGCATCCTCCTCGGCAAAAAGGCGCCGCTGGCGGCGATGCACAAGAACCCGTTCTACCGCGCGTTCCGCGTCGGCAAGCTGACCCTGGCCGCGCTCGAGGCGACGCTGCGTCTCTTCCTCGAGCCGGAGACGCTGCTCGAGAAGCACCGGCTTATGTCTCTGCTGACGGCCCCGCTCGAAGGAATCCGCCGCCGCGCCGAGTCGCTCGCGCAGGAAATCGCCGCCTCGTGCGCCGGCTGGCTGGCGGCCGAGGCGCAGGCGGGCGAATCGGAAATCGGCGGCGGCTCGCTCGCCGGATATCCGATCCCGACCGTCGTGGTCCGCCTGAGCCCGAAGGGCCTCTCACCCGACGACTTGGCCGCGCGCCTGCGCCAGTCCGACCCGCCGATCTTCACCCGCGTCCACGAAGGCTGCGTGCTCCTCGACGTGCGGACCATGCTTCCCGGCGAAGAGCGGCTCATCGTCGAGGCGCTGAAGCGGATCGGGGCTAAGGTCCAGCAATGAGGACACTTGTAAGACTTTCCGCAGTCCTGCCGATCGTCTTATTCCTTTGTGGATGCATGACGCCGGATATTGTCGTAGTTGACGATGAAGGCGTTCCGGTGGCAGGTGCTTCGATAACGTACCACTCTCTTTCAATCAGCGGCCCAACAACGACAGATAGGCGAGGAGGCGCTTCGATTCCCTGGGCCCTGCAAGAGATCAAGTGGATTTCGGTGGCAAAACAAGGCTATGCCTTCGTATGGGCTTCGGGGATGAACAAGGTTGACGTGAATCAACCGAAGTATTTTAACCTGCCGGTCCTGAACGTTGAGGTGAATCAGCCGGAGCCTATCAAGCGACCGCCTACCGCGTCGCCCTTCGTTGACGTAAATCAACCGAAGCCTATCAAGATAGTCTTGAAGAAATATTGAGCTACGAACCACTTTGGAAATTGGAAATTAGAACTTGGATATTCCTCCGCGCCACATCATCTTCGGCACCGCCGGGCACGTGGACCATGGGAAGTCCATGCTGGTCCTGGCGCTGACCGGGACCGATCCGGACCGGCTGGCCGAGGAGAAGGCGCGCGAGATGACGATTGATCTCGGCTTCGCTTTCCTCCCGCTGCCCGGGATCGCCGGCGCCGTCGCGATCGTGGACGTGCCCGGGCACGAGATGTTCCTGCGCAACATGGTGGCGGGCGCGACCGGGATTGACGCGGCGATGCTCGTGATCGCGTGCGACGAAGGGGTGATGCCGCAGACCGTCGAACACCTCGACGTCTTGCGCTGCCTGCGCATCTCCGAAGGCGTCATCGTCCTGACCAAGGCCGACAAATCGCCGGACCTGATCCCGGCGGTGACCGAGGAGGCGCGCGAGCTGGTGCGCGGGACGTTCCTGGAGAAGGCGCGGGCCATCCCGGTCTCGTCGGTGACCGGCGAAGGGCTGCCTGCGCTCAAGGAAGAGCTGGCGCGGATCGCCGCGCGCGTGCAGGCGCGCTCGGCCGAGGGGATCTTCCGCCTGCCGATTGACCGCGTCTTCACGCTCAAGGGCGTCGGCACCGTCGTCACCGGCACGGTGATCTCCGGCTCGCTGAAGACCGGCGAGACGGTCGCCTGCCTGCCGCAGAATTCGGCGCTGCGCGTGCGCGGGCTCCAGGTGCACAACGAGGCGGCGGCGGAGGTCTTCGCCGGCCAGCGCGCGGCGATCAACTTGGCGGACGCGTCGAAGGAGGACCTGGAGCGCGGCAATGTCCTCGCCGCGCCGGGCATGCTGGCGCCGACGCTGATGGCCGACGTGCGGCTGGAGCTTTCGCTCCGGTCGCCGAAGCCGCTGGCGCAGCGCGCGCGGGTGCGCATCCATCACGGGACCAGCGAGCTGATGGCGCGCGTGGTGCTGCTCGACCGGGAGTCGCTGCCGGCCGGCGAGTCGGCGCTGGTGCAGTTGCGTTTCGAGTCGCCGCTGGTCGCAGCCGCCGGCGACCCGTTCGTCGTCCGCTCGTATTCGCCGATGTTCGTCATCGGCGGCGGCAGCGTCGTGGACCCGCATCCGCCCAAGCGCCGGAAAGCCGCCGGCGCGGAGGACGTGGCGAAGCGCGAGAGTTCACCGGTCGCCGATGTGATCCTTGACGCGCTTGACCGCGCCGGCGCGCGCGGGGTGGAGTTCGCCCGGCTCCGGATCCATTGCGGGATCGGCGACGACGCGCTCCGGTCCGCGCTGGCCGGGATGAAAACGGACGCGCTCGCCGCCGACGGCCGCCGCGATGTCTGGTTCAGCGCCGGCGCGCTCCGCGAGATGCAGGCGGCGATCACCGCGCGGCTGGCGCGCCTGCACGCCGAGGAGCCGCTGCGCCCGTTCGCCGCGCTCAACCAGGTCTCCGCCGGCGCCGCGCCCACGCCGGAGTCGCGCGAGTGCTTCCGCCTGGCGCTCGACGGACTGCGCGACCGCGGCGAAGTGATCGCCGCCGGCGAGCGGCTGCGCCTGGCGACTCACCAGCCGCAGTGGGTCGGCCGCTACGCGGCGGTTCGCGAGAAGCTGCTGGCGCAGTCCCGCGAGAGCGGCCTGGCCGTGCCGGCCGTCGCCGAATGGGCGCCACGAGTCGGGCTGTCCGAGCCGGACTGCCGGCGCTCGCTCGACGCCCTGGCCGAGGCGGGCGAATTAGTCCTGCTCGCCCCCGGCATTTATGTCCACCCCGAGTGTTTCAGCGGCGCGCGCGACCGGGTGAAGGAATTCCTGGCGAAGAACGGCCGAATGAATATCGCGCAGGCGCGCGATCTGCTCAGCGCCTCGCGCAAGTACCTGCTCCCGTTCCTCGAAGAACTGGACCGGCAGCGCGTCACCGCGCGGCAGGGCGACTTCCGGGTTCCCGCTTCTTGAATTGCGGAGGGAAAGATGGCGACCTTCGGCGCGTTCTCAGCGCCCGGCCGGTGGTTCCGCGGCAACTGCCACACGCACACGTTGCTGAGCGACGGCAGAGCGGGCGCCGCGCAGACCGCGCAGGCGTACCGGCGCGAGGGATACGATTTCGTGGTGCTGACCGATCACGGGCGCGCGCAGGAAACTCTCTCGGGCCTGGGCGACGACCGCTTCCTGGTCATCAACGGCATCGAGCTGCATCCGCCGGCGCCCGGACGCCGGCGCGACGAGCCGTATCACATCGTCGGCATTGGCGTGGAGCGTTCGCCGGCGCCCGAGTGGGTGAAAAAGGCCACGGCGGCGTCGGTCATCCGCTGGATCGAGCGCGAAGGCGGCGTGCCGGTGTACGCCCATCCGTACTGGTGCGGGCATGACCTCGACCTGATGCGCCAGGGCAAGCGCGCCTTCGGCGTCGAGGTGTTCAACTCCGTGTGCGAGGCGATGGACGGCCTGGGCGATTCGAGCGTGCACTTCGACCAGGCGCTGTCGGCGGGCATCCGCTGGACGGCGTTCGCGGTGGACGACACGCACCGGCTCGCACGCGATGCCTTCGGCGGATGGATCATGGTCAAGGCGCGGGAGCTGACGCGGCGCGCCATCCTCGGCGCGATCCGCAAGGGGCATTTTTACGCCACGCAGGGGCCGGTGATCCGGTCGCTGCGCGTGAGCGGCGGGACCGTCCACTTGACCTGCTCGCCCGCGCGGAAGATCGTCTGGCACGCGGAAGGGCCTCACGGCGAGGTCCTCATCGCCAAGCGCGGGACGCGCAGCCGAGGCCGGTTCGCGCTCCAGCGCCTCGTCGGCCGCTCCAGATACCTGCGCCTGGAAATCGTGGACGCCGCCGGCCGCAAGGCCTGGTGCAATCCCATCTGGCGCGCCGCCCGCGGCGGACGCTGGAGCGACTGATCTCCGCACTCTTATCCATTCCTCACCACGACGGGCACGACGAGCGCGACAGGCACGACGAAAGGCCGATTCTAATTCTGCGCTCTACACTCCCGCCTTCGCTAAAGCTACGGCGGGCAAGCCGCACTCAATTTGCCCTCCTTGACAGGCGCGCCGCCCGGCTCCTAAGATGTGCGCACGTCAAAGAAGTCCAGCACGTCGAACTCAGGAGCCCTCATGGCGGCGCCGAAACTCAGCGTGGTGATCCCGGCGTATAACGAGGAAGAGTGCATCGGCGACTGCGTCCGCGAGGTCTGCTCGGTGATGGACCGGCTGGGACAGGCGTACGAGGTCGTCGTCGTGGATGACGGCAGCACCGACTCGACGCCCGAGCGGCTGCGCGCGCTCAGGCCGCAGTTCCCGGCGCTGCGCGTGGTGCGCATCCTGAAGAACTCCGGCGAGACGGCGGCCACCGACGCCGGCTTCCATGCCGCCCGCGGCGAGTTGATCGCCACGGTGGACGCCGACCTGCAGAACGATCCGGCGGACATCCCGAAAATGGTCGCGATGATGAACGACTGGGATGTCGTCTGCGGCGTGCGCACGAAGCGCGAGGACTCGTTCGTGCGGCGCGTCTCGTCGCGCGTGGCGAACTGGTCGCGCAACAAGCTCACGCGCGAGAGCATCACCGACGTCGGCTGCACGATGAAGGTCGTCCGCGCCTCCTACGCGAAAAAAGTGAAGCTCTTCACCGGCATGCACCGCTTCCTGCCGACGCTCCTGCGCATGGAAGGCGCGCGCGTGACGGAGATCCCCGTCAATCACCGGCCGCGCCTCAAGGGCCATTCCAAGTACGGCGTCTGGAACCGCGTGTTCCGCGGATTGTACGACCTGTTCGGCGTTCGGTGGATGCAATCACGCTGGCTGCGATACGAAAGCAGGGAGGAATGAGAGTGGACTGGGCAGCGATCTGGACCTGGCTTGGCCAGCAGTGGGGCTTGTGGAAGCTGATCGGCTACGCGGGCAATGCGGCGTTCGCCACGCGGTTCTTGATCCAATGGATCGCCTCCGAGCGCGCGGGGAAGAGCATCATCCCGGTGCAGTTCTGGTACATGAGCATCGTCGGCAGCGTCATCCTGGCGGTTTACGCCTTCCACACGGGCGACCTCGTGGTCATCTTCGCCTTCGCCCCGAACAGCCTGGTCTATATCCGCAACCTTATGCTGCTGCACAAAGAGAAAAAAGCCAAACAGGCCGGCGCGGCGTGAAGACGAACGTCTTTGCCACGGATTGCACGGATTAACGACAGAGAGCGTCAAAGGGTTCACTGTTGACTTCTACGGCATAAGACCATGCTGATAGATACCAAGTACCGCATTCCGGTCTACCTGAGCCTTCTTCTTTGCGCCATCCTGTGCCTCACGATGAATCTTTATGGCGTTACCCTGGATGAGCCGGTGTACCTAACTGCCGGGCGCACCTATATTGTATGGGCTGAGCATCCCATAAAGCATAATCTGGATTCCTACTGGATGTATGGCCAGGAGCATCCTTCTTTTGGAAAAGTTCTGGGCGGGCTCACTTGCTATATATTCCATGATAAGCTGGGCACAGTCGGCTTAGTCAAAGCTTTCAGGCTGCAGAACCTGATCTACTGTTTTGCGTTCTGTTTCATTATGTATTGGTGGATGCAGGAACTCACCAATAAATACATGGCGATTGCCGCTGTCCTCGTTGCGTGTTTTCTCCCCAGAATGTACTTCAGCGCGCACATCGGGATGCTGGATTATCCTGTCACGGTCCTGATCTTCCTGGCATCCTATGCGTTCTGGAAAGGCTTGAGCGATCCGAAGCATATCATTACCGCTTCCATCCTGACAGGGCTTGCATTAGTCACAAAAATCAACGGCGCTTTTCTATATGTCTTTCTCATTTTCTGGCTGGTCATAGCCTGGAGAAAGGAGTTGAGGGACAGGCTGTGGTACATCTTGTCATTGATAGCTTTTCCGCCCGTCGTTTTTGTTTTATTGTGGCCCTGGTTGTGGCATCATCCTGTGGCGAGGATCCTCGGTTATTTCATTCGATTGAAGGATCATCGTCCTATACCGCTGTACTATCTGGGGCAGATATATTATGGGAACAGCCCGTGGCACTATCCGTTTGTGCTAATGTTAGCCACGCTGCCTTGCATCATCCTGCTGGCGCTAGTGTACTATGGAGTGGCCGCGAGGAAGAGAGCGGTAGATTACTTCCTGATTGCCGGCGCCTTGATACCGCCGGCGGCGATCGCATTCTTTTCGCCTTGCAAGAACGACGGTGTAAGGCTGTTTCTGCCCGCGTTCCCCTTTATCGCCATGCTGGCATCGCTGGGAATCTATGAATTCTTCAAGAGATATACGCATACCAAGCTGGCAATATTCAGTGTCCTGTTATGCCTTTCCATTGCATTCGCGATAGGCAAATATCACAGGTACCAGGAATGCTATTACAACGAGCTAGTCGCCGTCAGCCATACGGACGCGGCCTTCGAGACCGAGTATGAGAACTGCGCCTACCAGGAGCTTGTACCGTGGCTGAATGAACATCCTCATATCAAGCTTTATGCGCCTGTTATGGGCGACCATCTGATGATTCACCAGGCGCTGGGGACATTAAGCACGTCTGTCGAAGGCAGTGCCTACAAAGACGCAGACTATGTTGTCATACTTGCGAGAGAGGGCAGCTTTGACGAGGTCGCCTGGAGTTATTACTACTCGAACGAGACTCCAGTCTTCGCGATCAGGGAAGGGAACGGCATTCCGATACTAAGCGTTTATAAGAAGTAGGGAGGCGCGGAGCGGCGGAGTTCGGCGTCGCCCGGTTCTATGGCGTGACTTTGATCCAATCCAGCTTGCGCATGCACATGGGCAATGAGCGTCTGCCCAGGTGGTTTTTCAGGCACTCGCAGCAAATGCCGCGGCGCTCGCAGTCGGTGTTCGGACACGCGCACTTTTCCTTGTTGGCCTCGAGCGTACAGTCCATGTAATGACTTCCTTTGCCTGCTCAAAGAATCGGAATTCGCCCGCCGACGCGCTGAGACCGACAACAAGTCCAGTATAAACCCCGACGCGATTTTTTACAAGACCCGCGCGCAGGCTACGGCCGGCCGATGGCCAGGTAGAACAGCCCGGCCTTTTCGACCTGCTCCGCCTTCCAGAAATTGCGGCCGTCGAGGACGGCTTTCAGGCCGAGGGCGGCGAGTTTCTTGAAGTCGAGGTCCGCGTACGCGGCGTGGGCGGTGTTGAGGATCAGGAGTTCGTGCATCGGGCTTTCCTCCCGGCTCAGGGTTTTCCATCGGGCGCCTTTGACGGCAAACGCGCCGGGGCTGAAGCCGCGGTTCCTGATCTCGTCGGGCGTGTAGAGCGGGTCGTGGAGTTCCACGCGCGCGCGACGGCGGGCGAGTTCGGCGGCCAGGGTGTAGGCAGGCGAGCAGGCGTCTTCCTTGACCTGCGGGCGGAACCCGAGGCCGAGGATCAACACGCGCTTGCCGCGGACCGGCTGCCATTCGCGCTCGAGGCGGTCGAGGACTTTTGCGGGTTGCTGGTCGTTGAGGAGCCGGCCGAGTTCGGCGAGCGGGGCGTGAACGCCGAAACGCTCGCTCTCCTGGAAAAGGAAGTGCGGATAAACCGGGGTGCAGTGTCCGCCGACGCCGATGCCGGCGTGCAGGAGGCTGGCTTCGCCGTCGTTGTTGGCGGCCTGGACGACGGTCGGGAAGTCGATCCCGGCGGCTTCGCAATACCGCGCCAGCTCGTTGGCGAGGGCGATGTTGACGTCGCGGTAGACCATTCCGGCGAGCTTGACCATCTCGGCGGTCTCGAGGGCGCCGACGTTGATGACCGGCGCGCCGAGGTACTCTCCATAAAACGCCGCCGCGCGCGCGGCCGCTTCGGGGGTGAGGCCGCCGACGATCTTCGGGTTCTTCGTCAATCGCTCGATGACGAGCTGGCTCTTGACGCGCTCAGGCGAGAAGACGAGGTCGAAGTCCCGCCCGCCGCGGAGCCCGCCGGATTCGAGGATCGGCAGCAGCGCGCGCGTGCCGCCGATGGGCAGCGTGGTTTCGTAAGAGACCATCGTTCCGGGCCGCAGGCGCAGGGCGATCTGGCGGGTGACGCTTTCGATGATGCGCGTGTCGGCCTTCTTCTCGAGCGTGAGGAGGACCGGCACGATGACGACGACGGCTTCGCTCTGCGCGACCGCTTCAGGCGTGTCGGTGGTGGCGCTGAGCCGGCCGGCCTGGACGGCGCGCTGGAGGATGTCCTGGACGCCGGGTTCGTCAATCGGCGATCGGCCGGAGTTGATGGCCTCGACGACCTGGGGATTGGCGTCGCAGGCGATGACCCGGCCGCCGCGGTCGGCGAAGACGCAGGCGAGCGGCAGGCCCATCTTTCCGGCGCCGATGAGGGCGATGTTCATAAAAGCTCTTTTCAAGTCAGAAGTATGAATGAGCACTTCATCACTCATCACTCTGACTTCTTACTTTCTTCCGCTTTCTTTCCGCACCGCTTCGCAGACTGTGCGGACCTGCTCTTCGGTCAATTCGGCGAACAGCGGCAGCGACAGGGTTTCCCTGGCGGCGCGCTCGGCCTCGGGGAAATCGCCCTCTTTATATCCCAGGTCGGCGTGCGCTTTGACGAGATGGATCGGGATCGGGTAGTGGATTCCGGAGTCCACGCCGTCGTTGTGGAGCGCCTCCTTGAGCGCGTCGCGGCGCTGCGCGCGGACGGCGTAGACGTGATAGACATGCCGCGCGTACGGCATTTCGACGGGCGGCTCGACGCCGGAGCCGGCGAGGAGTTTTCCATACTGCGCGGCGCGCGCGCGGCGGGCCTCGGTCCACGCGGGCAGGTGGCGCAGCTTGACGCGCAGGACGGCGCCCTGGAAACCTTCCATGCGGTAATTGAAGCCTTTGAGGACGTGCTGGTACTTCGCCTCCGCGCCCCAGTCGCGGAGCATGCGCAGCGTGCGGAGGAATTCCGGGTTGCCGGTGGTCACCATGCCGGCCTCGCCGCACGCGCCCAGGTTCTTGCTGGGATAGAAACTGAAACAGCCGAGGTCGCCCAGGCTGCCGCAGCGGCGGCCTTTGTACTCGGCGCCGTGGGCCTGCGCGGCGTCCTCGATGACGGCCAGGCGGCGCTTGCGCGCGATGGCGAGGATCGGGTCCATGTCCGCGGGCTGGCCGTAGAGGTGCACGGGGATGATCGCCTTCGTGCGCGGCGTGATGGCGGCCTCCAGGCGCGCGGGATCCATCGTGTAAGTGCGCGGGTCAATGTCCACCAGCCGCGCGCGCGCGCCCGTATAGCCGATCGCCGCCACGGTGGCGACGAAGGTGAAGGGCACGGTGATGACCTCGTCGCCGGGCCCGACCCCGGCGGCGAGCAGCGCCAGGTGCAGCGCGCTGGTGCCGGAGTTGACCGCGACGCCGTGTTTGACAGAGCAGTACGCGGCGAATTCCTCCTCGAACGCGGCGACCTCGCTGCCGAGCGCGAACTGGCAGGAGTCGAGGACGCGGGCCAGCGCGGCGTCGAGTTCGGCGCGGATGGCCTGGTGCTGGAGCTTGAGGTTCACGAGCGGGATCACGCGTCAGGCCTCCTTCTGGATTTGGACGGGCCGGCCGCGGTCCTTGATGGACTCGGTGGCGGCCTCGAGGATGCGGACGATGCGCAGGCCGGCGTGGGCGTCGGTGAGCGGGCGCTCGCCGGTCTCGATGCAGCGGATGAAGTGCGCCGCCTCGGCGGCCAGCGCCTCCTTGCCGTCGAGCCGCGGCGCCCACATGTCGCCGGTGCGGTAGCCGATGCGCACGCGATAGAGGTTCTCCGTGTCGTCGGCGACCGTCACGCCGCGGTCGTAGACTTTGACTTTTTCGCTCGGCTCGAGGTCGTCGTAGACGATCATCTTCTTGCTGCCGCCGATCAGCGTCCGGCGCACCTTGACCGGCGCGAGCCAGTTGACGTGGATGTGCGCGATCAGGTCGGTCGGGAAGAAGAGCGTCAGGTACGCCACGTTCTCCGGCGCGCGCGCCACGTGGCTCATGCCCTCGGCCGACACCGCCGACGGCACTTGCCCGAGCACGTAGTCCATGATCGCCAGGTCGTGGACGGCCAGGTCCCAGATCACGTTCACGTCGTGCTGGAACAGGCCGAGATTGATACGGACGGAGTCGTAGTAATAGATGTCGCCGAGGTCGCCGGCCACGACCAGGTCGCGGATTTTCCGCACCGCGCCGGTGAAGACGAACGTGTGGTCCACCATGAGGACGCGCTTGCAGCGGGCGGCCTCGTCAATGAGGCGACGGGCCTGGCCCGAAGTCGCCGTGAGCGGCTTCTCGACGAGCACGTGCTTGCCCGCCGCGAGCGCCTTCATGGCGAGGTCGAAGTGGGACGAGACGGAGGTCGCCACCGCGATGGCGTCCACGGCCGGGTTGGCCAGCAATTCGTCCACGTTCTGCGTCGTGCGGATCGCCGGGTAGCGCGCGCGCACCAGCGCCAGGCGTTCGGGGCGCAGGTCGCTCACGGCGACGACCTCCGAGCCGGGCGTCTCCGCGAAGTTCCGCACCAGGTTCGGTCCCCAATAGCCGTAACCGATCACCCCGACTCGAACCATAACCGCCTCTCCTCAAATCCCTCATCTGTAAACGCAACGACGACTCTCACCACGACGACACGACGGGCACGACGTACGGAAAGGCAGATTAACAATTCCAAGCTGTACGTCGTGCACGTTGTGTCGTCGTGGTGAAGAATTATTTGCGCTCGCGCATGTCGCCTCGCAGGCGGCCCGGCACGCCGACCACAATCGCGTGAGCGGGCACGTCGCGCGTCACTACCGCGCCGGCGCCGATCATCGCCTCCTCGCCGATCGTCACGCCGCACAAAATCACTGCGCCGCTGCCGATCGAAGCGCCGCGTTTCACGCGCGTCGGCGCCACCGCCCAGTCTGACTCCGTCTGCAATCGGCCGCCCGCGGTCGCGCGGGGATAGCGGTCATTGATGAACATAACCCCGTGTCCGACAAATACTTCCGCCTCAAGGACTACTCCCTCGCAGAGAAAGCTGTGCGACGAGATTTTGCATCGCGGACCGACGGCCGCGTTTTTCTGGATTTCCACGAACGCCCCGATTTTCGTCTCGTCGCCGATCGTGCAGCCGTAGAGGTTGACGAGGTCCGGCTGCCGGATCGCCACATCCTTGCCCAGCTTCACATCCGGCGCGATCATGTCACTCAACCTCGGAAACGGTAATTCATTTTGACCGCGAAAACGCGAAAGCGCGAAAACGGAAACGAATGTGGAACCACAGATGGACACAGAGCGATAGCGCGAGCTGGCGAGCGCTGCCTATCGCCACAGATACGGACTAATCCGTTTTTCTTATCTGTGCCCATCTGTGTTCATCTGTGGTTCAAGCTTTGCCGTGGTTTAAACTCAGCCGTCGCGCATCGTCTTGCGGTACCACTCTACGAACAGCGGCACGCCGCTCTCGATCGGGAAGCTGGGGTTGTAGCCCAGCAGCCGGCGCGCCTTCTCGATGTTCGCGAACGTAATCGGCACGTCGCCCGGCGCCGGCGGCAGGCGGTTGATCTGCGGCGTCTTGCCCGTCGCCTGGGCGATCAGCTCGATCAGGCGGCGCAGCTCCACCGTGCGCGACTCGCCGAGGTTCACGATCTCGAAGCCGAACTCCGCCCGCACCGCGCCGACGATGCCCGAGACGATGTCCTCCACGAAAGTGTAATCGCGCCGGCTCGACCCGTCGCCGAACACATCAATCGGCCGCCCGTGCACCATCGCGTCGGTGAACAGGAACACCGCCATATCCGGCCGGCCGCGCGGGCCGTACACCGTGAAGAACCGCAGGCACATCACCGGCAGCCCGTAAATCTCGTGCCAGGCGCGGCAGAGCAGCTCCGCCGCCCGCTTGGACGCCGCGTAGGGCGAAACCTGCGCGTCCGCCGGGTCATCTTCGGTGAACGGGATCCGCTTCGTCGCCCCATACGCGGAACTCGTCGAGCCGAAGATGAACCGCTTCACCCCGTTCTTCCGGGCCAGTTCCAGCAGCGCCGTCGTGCCGCCGCAATTGACCCGCTCGTAGAGCAGGGGATGCTGCAGCGAATGCCGCACGCCCGCGCGCGCCGCCAGGTGCACGATCGTCTCGATCCGCTCCTTGCGGAAAATCTCCTCGCCGAGGGCCACGTCGCAGATATCGCCCGAGTACAGCCGGATCTCCTTCCGCTCCAACAGCGGCGCGATATTGGCGCGCTTGCGGCGGGGATCGTAGTAATCGTTGAAATCGTCCCAGCAGACCGCATCGGCGCCTTCCGCGACGAGCCGATCCAGCAGCGTCGAGCCGATAAACCCCGCTCCGCCCGTCACCAGGATCGCCATGAAACCTCCGTCAAAGCGGTTTTCAGCCGCGAAGCTGAGAGCCGACCGCTTCATTCTACTATCTTCTGGATTCTATCTCCTGTCGTTCGGAGATAACACCACAACCGGCAGTTGTTGTCAAGAATGCCCTTCCGACGCGGCAGGCCGACGGCAAAGAAAATTTGGAGATTCATGGAAGGGCGTTCCCTCTCGCTCGACTTGGTGCTATATTTTTCTCGCCGAATAGATGGATTTCCCAGCCGCGCGACTCTATCTGGGTGATGGAAGTGATCGGCGCCGACCAGGATGACGGAGCCAGCCCTTTGCTGGAGCGATTAGCGGAAGGCGATCCTTCCGCCCTGGAGATGCTCTATGACAAGTTTGCGCCGCAGCTTTACGGATATGCCTTGGGGATGCTGGGCCGGCCGGAGGCGGCTGAAGATGGATTGCAGGAGCTTTTTCTCAACCTGGCGCGCTCGCGCGGCAAGCTCGGACACGTCCGTTCCGTCCGGGCGTACCTCTTCGTCATGCTTCGGAATGCGATCTGGCGACGCTTGCGCCGCAACGCAGCGGGTGAATTCAGCGTTGATCCGGCCGCGATCTTCCAACGGCCCGGACCGCCTGGGTTGCCTGAAGGCGCGGCCGCAGACATTGAATCCGCTCTGGCCAGGCTGCCGGCGGAGCAGAAGGAAGTGATTTTGCTGAAGGTTTACCAGGACATGACGTTCCCTGAAATCGCGGATGTGACCGGCGTCTCGGCGAATACGGCGACCAGCCGGTACCGCTATGCGCTCGACAAACTCCGGGCGCTTCTGCCGCCGGATTTGCTGCAGGAGAGATGACATGGAAGAGCTGCTTCGGAAACTGAAGATTCAGTCCCCGCCGCCGGGCGCGCGCGAAAGGGTGCTGGCCGCCGCACGCGCCGAGTTGCAGCAAGCCGCGGAGAGGCGGGATTGGCTGGACCGGCTGTGGGAGTCGCGCGCGTTCTGGCGCTCGGCCGCGGCCGTTGTGCTGGTTTGCCTGGTCGCCATCTTCGTCGCGCCCGCCGGAGCGACACCGGGAAACGCGGCGCAGGTCGCGGCCGATCCCATCGTCGTGGCGGCGGCCAAGGAACTCGCCGCGTCGCTGGGCGACGGCCCGGTGCTGGAGCGGCGGCTCATCGCGCAACTTTCCCCGACGGAGGCGCCTGCGCGAAATCACGAATTCTTCAGCCATGATCTATTAAGGAGCACCCAATGAAACTCGCACGAAAGTACCGCATTCTGCTGATGGCCGTCGTGGGCCTGTTCATCCTGTGGCTGGTCTATTATGCCGCCGTCAGCGTCATCTACGGCATCAAGCTCCGGAACCTGAAAGCGCAGGTGCGCGCGGAGGGCAGTTCGCTCAGCCTTCAGGAGCTGGCTGCCCGTTGCGCGGGCGTTACATTAGACCCAGGCATGAAGGACGAAGATCTCAGGCCGGTGCCGGAGTACGAGAACGCGGCCTTCCTATATCAGGCAGCCGGGCCCCTGCTGGAAATGCGCTGCGACCCGAGCACGCCCGGAATAGCCCCTTACGATGCTTTCCTCATGACTAAGCCGGGCGAGAAGGCCAAACAGGTGTCGGAGAAACGCGCAGAACTGGAAACCTGGCTGCGCGACAGCGCCGTGCCGCTTCAACTGCTGCACCAAGCCGCCCATTATGAACGCGCATGGTTCGAACTGCCCTACTACGAAGGCTACCGGCTTCACCTGTCCCCTATTATGATACATCTGATGTTGGGGACGCGCCTGCTCAGTCTGGAAGCCTGGCTGGCCGCCGAACAGGGCGACCCTCACAAAGCTTTGCAGGCGGTCTGGGCCTGGCTCAGGATCAGGCATGCCGTAGAGAACGCGCCTCTCGAGATGAGCCAAGTCGGCGGCATGGATTGGGATTCCAGGGCGCTGGGCGCCTTGCAGCGCATTCTGCCTGCCCTCCAACCGCAGGAGGCGGATTTGCGGTTGATCCTGGCTGAATTACAGTCGCGCAATCCGGCATGCTACCGCCTGGCCGCCGAGAGCGACCGCGCCACGGGCGAAGACCTCTTTGAATTGGCCCGGAAGGAGGGCTTCGGCCGCGTTTTCCAAGCTGTGGAGGGCGGCACGCTTACGGGCTGGATGCGATTCATGCGCATTCTTGTCGCCGCCAAGGTGCGGGCATTGAATACGCTGCCGCCGGATGAGGCTTATTACCTGTCGGTTATGAATCGTTTCGTCGAAGACGCAGCGCGGGCGCCTTCATTAACGCGCGCCGAGCTCCAGAGTTTCCAAAAGGACGCCGAGACCTCGCCAACGGTTCCTGACAATCCCTCTTACTATGCGGATCCCCGATCTTCGCGTCCGTTGTCGTGGCTGCTCCTGCAGTCGGTTAACCCGTTTCTTAGTATGGCCAAGAAGGATATCGCCCGCCGTGATGTGGCGGAGTGCGGGATCGCGGCGGAGCTGTATCGGCTCGATCACGGCGCCTATCCCAAGAGCCTGGAGGCCCTGACGCCGAAGTACCTCGCCGCGTTGCCGAACGACACCTTCAGCGGGCAGCCGCTGCTCTTCAAGTCCTTGCCTGACGGCGTCCTCATCTATAGCGTCGGCCCCAATGGGAAGGACGATGGAGGAGTGAACGACGAGTCGCGGGACGGGACACCCCCGAAATCGCCCGCCGACGACATCGCCTGGCGCGTGGAACGGACAGCGGCGGCGAAGGCGCCGTAACCTGGCCAATCTACAGATCGTCGCCGCCTCTGCGTTGCCGGCGGATTCGGTACAGCCGTTCGGTGAAGCCGCCGTCGCGCTCGAACGCGGCCGCCTGGGCGGCCAGTTGGCGGTCCAGCAGGCTGCATGCTACGGTGATTAAAACCAGGGCGGCGTTGGCGGCGGCTTCGGCGTAGGCGGGCCGAATTGTGGACTTTGTGGACGATGTGGACTTTATGGACGGTCCACTTTGTCCATTCTGTCCACCCTGTCCACGCTTGTCCTTTGGCACAGCGCTGCCGTGCACTTCCCGGACCCAGACGGCCACTTCGTCGGCGGTGGCGGGGCGGCGGGCGATCAATTGCGCTCGGCGCGGGTCGTCGCGGTCCCACTGCGCCAGGCGCGCTGCCGCAGGAAATCTTCGTAGTCGCGCCGCAACTCCTCCAGGCTCGACCGGCCGACGTTCGTCAGTTTCAGTTCCGTCTTCTTCGACGTGCCGGAGGCCTGGCTGCCTTCGGCGATGTTCTGAACGCCGGAGCGCGCGGCCTGCGTCATCTGGTCGTGAGTGCGGCTCCTGCGGTCAATGTAGCGGTCGCAGAACCGGACCGTCACATCGTACACCAACTGCGCGATCTGGAAGCTTTTGAGCTTGCGATAGCCGCCGTGCTTGGGGATCAAAGGCTCATGGCCGGGCATCGCGCGGACTCCTTTAATCAGCATGGACGGGGTGGACTTTGTGGACGGCATGGACGACTCCGTTACCGGCCACAGGCGGAAGGCTAACCGCGCACGATCCTGAAGTCAACCGCGGCCTTTGACTGGTCCGTCGGGCGCGGATATAATCCTGGGGGTTTCAGGAGTGACCGAATGCGCGGGGCAAAATTCGCGGTGCTGCTGGCGGCGCTGGTCCTCGGGCCGGCGATGGCCTGCGCGTCCGAGGAAGGCTCAATTCCCCTGAAGGACCTGCCGGTCCGGGAAAAGCTCGCGAGCCGCATGGACGTCAATTTTCAGGGGACGACGTTGGGCGAGCTGTTGCAGTTCTTCCGTCAGCGGCTGGAGATCAACGTGGTGCTGGACAGCTCGGCATCGGACCTCGCGGAGAAACCGATCACCCTGCAGTTGAAGGATGTCCGCGCGCAGGACGCCCTGGCCTGGTCGCTGCGGCAGGTCGGACTGCAATACGCGCTCGTCAGCGGGATTGTGCTCGTGGGCGACCGGCAGTACGTGCACGCGATGGAGCCGATGACGCTGCGACAATATGACGTGGCCGACCTTCTCGTGATTCCCTCATCCGTGCAGCCATAAACGCGATGAACAATACCTCCGGCTCGAACGGCACCCGGGTCAGCATGAATATCAATCATCCGTCGTACTCTCCGCTTCCGGCGGCGGCGCTGGAGGTGCAGCGCCGCGTGGCCGCGTGCCGCCGGCCGCTGCTGGTGGCGCATATCCGGCTGGACGGCGACGCGCTCGGCAGCGAGCTGGGCCTTGCCGGCATCCTCCGCGCGCGCGGGCAGCAGCCGCACATCGTCAATGACAGCGCCATCCCGGAGGCGTACCGGTTCCTGCCGGGCGTGAACGAAGCGGGGACTTCCGCCGCCGACGTGCGCGACGATTACGATCTCGTGATCGCCCTGGACCTCCCGAGCTGGAGCCGAGCGAAGGCCATCCGCGAGCGGCTGCCGGCGAAGCTGCCGGCGGTGGCCATAGACCATCATCCGCCCATTGAGCGGCTCGGCGACGTGGACTGGGTGGATCCCTCGTGCAGCTCGGTCGGCGAGATGGTCTATCGCCTCGCCTCGTCCGCCGGCTGGGCGATTCCGGCCGAGGCGGCGACCTGCCTCTACGTGGCCATTCTCACGGACACCGGCCGGTTCGCGTTCTCGAACACCACGGCGGCTTCGCTGCGCGCGGCGGCCGACCTGGTGGAGCGCGGGGCGCAGCACGTGCTCGCCGCGGAGAAAATTTACCAGGAGAACAGCCCCGCGTTCATCGCCCTGCGCGGCGAGGCGCTGCGCACGCTGAAGCTGTACGCGGGCGGGCGCATCGCCGTCATGCGGGTGACGCTCGACATGCTCGCGCGCACCGGCGTGGACCCGATTGACACGCACGACTTGGCGGACGAGCCGCGCTCGGTCCGCGGCGCGCAAATCGGCGTGCTGCTCCGCGAGATGGGGCCGCCGGCGGAGGTCAAGGTGAGCCTGCGCGCGCACACCGGCGTGAATGTCGAGCCGGTCGCGCGCAAACTTGGCGGCGGCGGCCACCGCCAGGCCGCCGGCTGCGAGGTGCCCGGCGGAATGGACCAGGTCGAAAAGACCGTCATCGCGGAGCTGACGCAACTGCTCGGCGCCGGCGGCGATCATTTATAGCGAGAATAGCGAGAGACCATGGCGCGCTGCTCCGCCGAAGACCCGCGCGACGAATTGACCGGGATCATCGCGGCGGCGCGGATGCACCTGGAGATGGAGCGCTCGCTCGGCGCGGAGCATCTGCCGTTCAGCCCTGAGCGCGTGAAGGAGTTGCGCGGCCGGCGCCGCGCGGCCGCAGGGGCGAGCACGGCCGCGAAAAAAGCCGCTGAGCTGGAGAAGCTCCGCCGCGAACTCGAGCCGTGCTGCCGCTGCGAGCTGGGCAAGGGCCGGACGAACCTGGTCTTCGGCGTCGGCCGGCCGGACGCCGACCTGATGTTCATCGGCGAAGGACCCGGCCAGCAGGAAGACGAGCAGGGCATCCCGTTCGTCGGACTCGCCGGCCAGCTCCTCACGAAGATCATCGAAGCGATCGGCCTGACGCGCGACGAGGTCTACATCGCCAACATCGTCAAGTGCCGTCCGCCGAAAAACCGCGCGCCGCTGCCCGAAGAGTCCGCGCTGTGCCTGCCCTACCTGCGACGCCAGATCGAGATCATCCGCCCGCGCATCATCGTGACGCTCGGCAACGTCCCGACGCAGACGCTGCTCCAGACCACCGTCGGCATCACGAAGACGCGCGGCATCTTCGTCGAGCGCGACGGCATCCTCTTCATGCCCACCTTCCATCCCGCGTACCTCCTGCGAGACCCGAACAAGAAGAAGGAGGTCTGGGAGGACATGAAAAAGGTCTGGGCGAAGATGAAGGAACTGGGCCTCCGGATCGGCGAGTTGAAGTCCGCAAGATGAAGCGGCCGGCTTGGCCCGACGCGAATCAGTAAGGTGAAAACCCATGCGAAAATTCTGGATGGATCTGGAAGAATGCCCCGCTGAACTCCGCGGCGGGCTGGCGGAAATCGCTGCCGAATATCCGAAGCGCTTCACGCGCGCGAAACGGCTCGGCACGGCGCTGACGTTCGAGCAGGACCCTGCGCTCAAGGGCGGCGGACTGGCGGTCGCGAAGCGCGGCTCGGCCTGCGCTGTTCGGTACGGGCGCAAGACGGATGCCTTCCGCGCGCTCGGCCGGCTGATGGGCGAGGCCGCCGACGGCGCCGCGCGGCGCGGGAGTTTCTCCGAGACGCCTCGCTTCGATCTGCTCGGGATCATGATTGATATCTCCCGCAACGGCGTCCTGACGCCCCAGGCGGCGCGGGCGATGCTCCGCCGCTGCGCGCTGATGGGCCTCAACATGGCGATCCTCTACTCCGAGGATACCTACGAAGTCCCCGGCGAGCCGTTCTTCGGCTACCTGCGCGGGCGCTGCACGCACGACGAGATGAAGTCGCTCGACGACTACGCCGACGCGCTCGGCATCGAAATGTTCCCCTGCATCCAGGCGCTCGCCCACTTGCAGCAGGTCCTCCAATGGCCCGCTTATGCGGAATACCGCGACACGGGCGACGTGGTGCTCGCCGGCGAGCAGAGGAGCTACGCGCTGCTCGACAAGATGATCGCGGCCGCCTCGGCCCCGTTCCGCTCGCGGCGCATCCACCTCGGGATGGACGAGGCCTGGGGCATCGGCTCGGGCCGGTTCAAAGAACTCCACGGCGAAAAGCGCCCGTTCGACATCCTCAACGACCACCTCGCCCGCGTGCGCGATCTCTGCCGCAAGCGCGGCCTGCGGCCGATGATCTGGAGCGACATGTACTTCCACCTCGGCTCCAAATCCGGCGACTACTACGACCGCGACTGCGTTATCCCGCCGGACGTCGTCGCGAAAATCCCCAGGGACGTGCAGCTCGTGTATTGGGATTACTATCATTACGAGACCGACTTCTACCGCGGCATGATCCGGCGCCACCGCGCACTCGGCTCCGAGCCGGTCATGGCCGGCGGCGTCTGGACGTGGAACCACTTTTGGGCCGCGCTGCCGCACAGCTTCAGCGTGGTCAACGCCTGCATGCGCGCGTGCCGGGAGGAAAAACTGCGCGAGGTCTTCATGACGATGTGGGGCGACGACGGGATGGAGTGCGACGTGTTCTCCGCGCTGCCGGGCCTGCAGCTTTTCGCCGAGCACGGCTATGCGGATGCCGTGGACCCGGCGCTGCTGCGCGCGAATTTCCGCGGCTCGTGCGACGCCGTCCTCGACGACTGGGTCCAGGCGTCCGGCGTGGATTCCGTCCCCTGTCTGGCCGACCGCGCGAAGAGCCGCACGAACGTCGGCAAGTGGCTGCTCTGGCAGGACCCGATGCTCGCGCTGATGGACCCGGAACTCGAGGGCTGCTCGCTGCGCGGGCATTATGAGAAGCTCTCCGCCGCGCTCTTCCGCGCCGCGAAGGAGACGCCCGCCTCGCGCCGGCTGATCTTCCCCGCGCGGCTGGCGCGGGCGCTGGCGCTCAAGTGCGACCTGCGCCGCAACCTGGCCGAGGCGTACGCCGCCGGCAACCGCAGGAAGCTCAGACGAATCCACGAGGGCGACCTGGTCGCGCTCCGCAAGGCGGTGGACGAACTCTGGAAATGCCACCGCGACATGTGGCTGGCGACGTACAAGCCGTTCGGCCTGGAGGTGATCGAGAAGCGCTACGGCGGGCTGCGCGCGCGGCTGGAGAGCCTGTCCGACCGGCTGTACGCCTACCTCAGCGGCAAGGTCCCGGAGATTCCCGAGCTCGAGGTCCGGCTCGAAAAGATCGGCCCGAGGACGCCCGGCGACCTGCCGACCGTCGCCTACTCGCGCGTCTCGACGCCGAGTTGCATCAAGTGAGCCGCTGGTAGTGTGCCCGTCAGGGCATACGAATTAGCGCCTTACGGCGCCACGACCAGCGACGCCTGCGCTCCGCGGCGGATCAGGGTGATCGCGGCGGGATTGCCGGCTGAGGAGCGGTCGGACGATTTTCAAGAAACTGCTGCACGGTTCTCCCCTCGAGGCTCCGCGAAATTTCCGCCGGCTCGCCGGTCGCGGAGGGGCTGACGATCCGCAGCGTGTGGCCGGCGTGCGCCAGGTCCGGCGTGAGGAACGGCGCGAGGTCGAACCGCACCGTGCCCTCCGCGTCGCTGACGCCGCTGGCGAGCGGGCGGCCGTCCAGGCTCAGCGTCACGTCGCGGCCGGCGACCGGCGCGCGCCGCTCGCGGGTCACCGCGACGACCTGCTCCAGGAGGATCCGCTCCTCCTGCATTCGGACTTCCCGGCCGCCCATCGGCACGGCGGAGCAGAGGTTGAACCACGCGCCCACGTCGTGGAAATAGTCCCAGCGCGTCCAGGTTCCGCCGCCGTACGTGGTCGGATCATGGAACGCCAGGAAGAACGGCGGGAAGATCGTCACCGCGATGGGCAGCTTGACCAGCGGATGATACCAGCGCCAGGGAACGTACGTCGGCTTGCCGAACCGCTCGAGCTGCGCCGGCCCGATGGTCGTCTCGAGCAGGTCGACGCGCACTTCGAGGACGGCGTTGCGCTCGGAGATCTCGCGCGTGATCCGCAGCGGCCGTTCGAGCGGCGCATTCGTGACGCGGCTCTCGCCGAGCGGCGTCAGCACGGACCGGATATCCACATAGCCGGTCGGATGCGCGCAGCCGGCGATCAACGCCAGGCCGGCCAGCGACGCCAGCCCGCGAAGGCTCCAATGCGGCGCTCGATTCACAGGGATCTCCGGTTTTTGGCGATATCGCGCTTGAAGCAGGCAAGGGCCGAGTATAGGCGCGCCGCCGCCAAAATGCAACCGCGGCGGCCGCGCAGGCGGTCCGGGGAGTTGACACGGGCCGCGCCGGCGGGTATTTTTGGCCGTCGGCGGGAATATGGCGCGGAGCATAAGTCATGCTTCACCACGACGGCACGACGAGCACTACGTACGGATTAGAACCATTAATCTAACTTTCCGTACGTCGTGTTCGTCGCGCCGTCGTGGTAAAAGCGTGTGCTTCGTGGTGAGAGGATGAGGATGTTTTCGTTGAGGCCGCTGGTTCGCGGGAGGAGCGCCCCGATGCCGGATCCACTTCGCACGCCGTGCGCCATCCTCGTCGCCGCCCTGGCGGTGTCGCTCGCGGGCGGTTGTTTCGACACGACCGGGCTGAAGTCGGATGTCCTGGCCGGCCGCGAGAGCCGGTACGAGGGCTGGCGCTCCGAGAAGCGCGGCGAGGAAGCCCAGCGCCCGACGCTCTCGGGCCAGCTTTCGCTCGAGGACGGCATCCTGACCGCGCTGCGGAACAGCCGGCAGATCGAAATTGCGGTGCTCGAACGCGTGAAGGCGGGCGCTCGCATTGAGGAGGCGTGGTCGCAGGCGCTGCCGGACCTGGACCTGGGCGCCAGTTACACGCGCCTCGGCGAGGCGCCCAAGGTCAGCTTCAACGGCAACACGATTACGGTCGGCACGCTGGACAACTATGCCCTGACGGCGAAGGTCAGCCAGCCGCTCTATCGCGGCGGCGCGATCACCGCCGGCGTCCGCGGCGCCCGAATCTACTCCGTCCTCGTGGACGAGGAAATGCGCGGCACGCGGCAGGCGGTGATCTTCGCCGCCCGCAAAGCTTACTACGACGCGCGCCTGGCGCTGGAACTCAAAGCCGCCAGTGCCGACGCCGTCAGCGTAGCGCAGCGCCACCTCGAAGACGTGGACAAGAACGTCAAGGCCGGCAAGCTCTCCGATTTCGACCACCTCCGCGCCGGGGTGGAACTCAAGACCCTCATCGCGCAGAACGTGCAGGACGAGAACCGCTACCACGTGGCGCTGACCACGCTGCTCAACGTGCTCGGCGTCTCGCAGGAGAGCCAGATCGAGCTGTCCGAGCCGCTGCATTACCGGCCCCTGACGCCGGTGCTCGAGGAGACCGTGCATATGGCCTTCACGCAGAACTCCGATATCCTCCAGGCCGAACTCACGATCCGGCTCCAGCGCGAGGCGGTCAACGTCGCGCGCGCCGGATATTACCCGCAGATGGACGCGTTCGCCCAAACCGAGGAGGCGAAGCCGAACCCGAATAACGAGACGGACACCGCGTGGGGCAGCGCGTGGAGCGCCGGGGTGACGCTGACGTACCGCGTCTTCGACGGCTTCAAGACGCGTTCGCAGGTGCGGCAGGCGGAGGCGCAGTTGGAGCAGTACGAGGTGACGCTGCGCGACACGGAGGAGCGAACGCTTTTGCAGATCAAGCAGGCGATCCTCAGCATCGAGGACGCGTCGAAGGAAGTGACCGCGCAGCAGGCGAACGTCGAGGAGGCGCAGGAGGCGCAGCGGCTGGCCGAGCTCGGTTTCAGCCAAGGCGTGCGCTTGCAGGTGGAGGTGCTCGACGCGCAGCGCGCGCTCACCAGCGCCCAGGCGACCTACGCGACGGCGGTGTACAACCACGAGCTGGCGCGACTTCAGTTGGAGCAGGCCATCGGCACGCTCGAAGCGCCGGAAGGCGCCGAGCAGGAACCGTTAGCGCCGCCCGCGCCCGTCGCGCCGGAAGCGAAGTAACCGACCCCGCGCGCGGCCGGGCATGCGATGCGCCGAACGGCGCGCTCACCCGCCCGGATCGCGCTCCTCCGCCGACCCGCTGCGATCCCAGCGTTTCGTTCTCCACGAGACCAGCCTCGCCGCGATCGGCGGGCAGAACGTGGCGCTCCACAATGCCAGCGTTGCAGGCTTCGGCCGGGCTCGCAGCGCGGCAATGTAATGGGCGCGCGCCTCGCGCATCTCGCCCTGGTTCACCCGCGCCGTCGCGCAGTTGTCGTGCAGCCGGGCCATGCTCGAGAGGATGGTCCGCCGCCCGGCCTGCCGGCATATTTCCGGCGACCGGAGCCACCGCTCCATCACCACCAGCAGGTCGCGGAGCATCTGCGTTCCTCCGTGCTGCGTGTGCTGCCGCGCGTGATGCCGGTACTGGTAAAGCGCCTCCGGGATGTACGCGAAGGAATACCGGACGGCCAGCCGCATCCAGAGATCCCAATCGTCCGGCCCTCGAAGCCCGGCATCGAAACCGCCGACCTCCATGAGGACCGACTTCCGGGCGATGACTCCGGAACAGGAGTTGACCAGGCACCGCTTCACGAGGGCCTCGGTGAAAGGCTTTTCGGGAAGCAGCACGGCGCCTCGCCCGAGCGGTTTTGCCTGCCGGCTCACCGAATCGAGCAGGCGATCCCGCTCAGCCGTTGAACCGTGCGTCATGGGCTTTCCCTGGTCGTCAATGTGGCTCCATCGGGTGAAGCAGACGACGGTGGACGGCTCTTCCAGGAACACGGCGGCCTGCCGTTCGAGTTTCTCCGGCAGCCAGAGGTCGTCCTGGTCGAGGAAGGCCACCCAGTCGCCGCGCGCGGCCGCAATGCCCTGGTTTCGCGCCGCGGCCCCGCCCTGGTTGCTCTGCCGGAGGTATCGGACGCGGTCGCCGAAGCGGCGCACGACTTCCGGCGTGGCATCGGTCGAGCCGTCATCCACGATGATGATCTCGACGTTGGAGTAGGTCTGTGCGAGGGCGCTCTCGATGGTCTGGCCGATGAAGCGCTCGCCGTTGAATGCCGGGATGACCACACTGACCAGCGGGGCTGCCGGTCCGGCGTGCGTCACTTGGGCCTCCATTCCGGTGCGCTCCGCCTCTCGGGACGAACGCGCCGCGCCTCGCGGATCCGGCTGCGTCGGTTGGATACATGGCGCCGTATGAACGATCGGGCGGCGCCGGCAAATCTTACCCTGAGCGGCCCGGACAAGTCAACGTCTGGCTGCAGGCCGGCGGATATAACCATCTTAGCAGGCCATGCTTACGCGCATGATCTGCGCTGTGTACGGGAATATCAACAGAACGAAGGCGACGGTGTGGACTTTCTTATACAAAGCCTGTCCCATTTTGCGTAAATAACGTTTCATGTCTGCACAGCCTGCATATTGTAGCGTTAAGCGACCGTCATATCGTGCGCTCAGACAGTGATATAGGACATCACTTCTCGATTTGGCCGCGTCGCGACATGGCATGGTATGGCAATTGCTAAGATTTCATTGTGCAGTTCGACTTGTCGAATCTGCGCCATCATCTGCTGGGGCTCAGCATGATGAGGAAAACGTAGATCAGAAAAAGGGCATGTCATGTCTGAAAAAGCTGCGCGTAAATTGTCGGTCGTTCTTGTCGGCGCTGTCGTTCTCTTGCTGATCGGCTGCACGCCTGGTTCGAGCGGCAGCTCGAATGATCCTGCTGCGAGTTCCACCGGCGGCTCCGGCGTCACCGCGCTCGCGACAGATCCCATTAAGGATCCGCCTCCGGGCTCCACCGGCGGTTCCGGCGGCACCACGCTCGTCGGTGATCCCGTTAATGATCCGCCTTCGGACCCCGTCAGTTTGGGCAACGGCCCGCTCGGCGGAGATCCCCCTGCCAACGATCCGCCTCCGGCCAGTCTTCCCGAACCGGCGACCGGCCTGTTGTTCCTTTGCGCGGCGGGCTCTGCGGCGTTGGCCCGATTGAGGGCGCGCAAGCGCGCCTGACGGCCGGGAGTTTTCCCGGACGACCGTTTCCCTTCCGAGATGTTTTTCGGGCAGGACTGCCCGATCTGCATCCGTGCCTGCCTTGTTCCGGCAGCGCTTCCATCTCGATGCCGTTGACACGCGGATGAAACTCTCCGATAATTGGGCGTCATTGAGGCGCCGCCGCCCCAGCCGAGGGGCGCATCGGACGAGCGGATTCCCGCCCGCTCGAAGGGCGCAGGAACGCCAGGGAGGGCCGTGCCATCCGGCTCACCGTGAAATCAGCCCAGGAAACCGCGTGAGCGACGAAACGGTCACGAACCGCGCCCAGCATGCCCAGGCGCACTTCATCGCCATGGCGGTCGCGTTCTCGCTGGGGGTGTTCAACGATAACTTCTTCAAGCAGGCGGCGCTGCTGATCGCCATCGCTATCGGCCGCAGCTCGATGCAGGGCTGGGCGACGGCCATTTTTTCGCTGCCGTTCCTCCTCTTCGCCGCGCAGGCCGGCTGGCTGGCCGACCGGTTCCCGAAACGGAACATCGTCATCAGCGCGAAGGTGCTCGAACTGGCGGCGATGATCTGCGGAGCGATCGGCATCTGCATGCCGCAGATCAACGTTACGCTCATCCTGATCATGCTCGGCGTAATGGGGTTGCAAGCCACGCTCATCAACCCCGCGCTGAACGCCTCCATCGCCGAGCTTTATCCGGCCGCCGGCGTCCTGAAGGCGAACGCGGTCCTGCGGCCGATCATCACGAGCAACGTGCTCGCCGGCGTGGCGCTGGCCGGCTTTGCGCTGGCGCGGCCCGGCGCGGCGCTCTACGGCATTCCGCGCGGGCGGCTGACCGTGGCGGTGACGGTGGTGGCTGTCGCCGTGGTCGGAGTGCTGGCCAGCCTGGGTGCGCCGCGCCGTTCGGCGGCGGCGCCCGCCCTGAAATTCCCGTGGAGCGGGCCGCTGGATACCATCCGCGAACTCAACGCCATCCGCAAGGATTTCCTGCTGTACCTGACGATCATCGCCGACGTGTTCATCTGGTTCGCCGGCACCGTGCTGATGCTGGTGATCAACCAAATGGGGATGTACCAATACCAGGCCGTATTCGGCGGGCGCCGGGAGTACGCGACCAGCGGGCTGGTCGTGGCGCAACTGGTCGGGTTCGCGTTCGGCGGCGGGATCAGCAGCAAGCTGGCCGCCGGCGAACGATGGCACCGCGTGCTGGTGCCGGGGGCGCTGGGCATGGCGGCGCTGATGTCCATGATGCCCTGGGTTCCGAGCCTGAGCCTTGCGATGCAGCCGGCCGCGCTGTTCGCGCTGATCTGCCTGATCGGCATCGGCGGCGGCATCGTCCTGGTTCCGTGCGAGAGCTTCATCCAGCTGCGGCCGGCGCTGGAGAAGAAAGGGGCGGTGATCGCCGCGTCGAACTTTGCGGCCTTCAGCGGAATCCTGCTTTCCGGGCCGGTGGCCAACCTGCTGAATGCGCATCTGCTCCCCACGGACAGCTTCGGCGTGATCGGGCTGCTGGCGTGGGGTGTCGGGGTGGGCGTACTGGTGGCGCTCAGACGCGGCCTGAAGCCCGTTCCGGTCTCTCCTTCGATCCGGGCGTAGCCAATCGGCAAGAAGCCAGGCGGGGCAGTCTTGCGGCTGCATGGCGTGTTGCCGACGCTGATTCCTTAGACATTTCTCAAGCGCAGTTGATAAAACGCCACAAGAGTGTATAGTTTTTAGGACACTGCGCTATTCGAGGAAGAGGCTCCCAAGCTGTAAAGCATTGGTATAAGGCATGTTGCGAATTCGCGCAGATTATACATTTTCGTTTTTGAGGGGCACAACTTTTGCTAAGTCTGTAACTATTCAGCCGGCGCGCTGTCGGCTGATGCTCTGTTCTTTTCGGGAAAAGGGACCTTCTTGGCGTACGCCTCGCTGATCGCCTACGTTCTGATCCTCTTCATCCGCCCGCAGGAGTGGGTGTCGTGGATGCTGAACCTGAATATCATGGTTTTCGTGGCCGGCTTCGCGGTGTTCGCGACCCTGATAGGGATCGCCAGCAACAAGTGGCGCTTCAAGAACGCGCCGCAGAACGTGCTGGTCTTCTGGTTCTTCGTTGCCGTGCTCGTGAGCAACCTGCTGTGCTTCGAAAGTCCGTTCAATAAACGCCCTACGCTGTTCGCCTTCACGAATTTCGGGAAGGTCGTCTTCTTCTTCTTCCTCATCTCGATCAACCTCCGGACGGCAAGGCAGGTGAGAGGGTTGATCGTGGCGGTCATCATCGGCTGCCTGTTCATGTCCATCCACGGGATATTGCAGATCCATACCGGCTCCGGGTTCGGCGCAGGCGTCAACAGCCCCTCCGCGCTGCCGCTGAACATGGTGTACGAGCACACGCAGCGCATCCAGGCTTTCGGTTTTTTCGCGGACCCGAACGACCTGGCGCTGGCGCTGGTGGTGGCGCTGCCGTTCGTGATCAACGTGATTCACCGGCCGGGGTCCTCCGCTCCGGCGCGGCTGCTCTGCCTGGGGATCGCCGGCGTCCTCGGTTATGCCATTTTCCTCACCAACTCGCGCGGAGGCTGGCTGGCGCTGGCCATCACGACGATGTGCTACCTGCTGCTGAACTTCCGCATGAAGAAGATCGCGGTCGTGACGGGGATCCTGTTTACGGTCGGGCTGATGATGCTGGCGCCCGGGCGCGTCTCCTCATCCTCGATGAGCAGTCATGACGAATCCGCGCGCGGCCGCATGGTGGCGTGGACCGATGGCAACCGCATGTTGAAGAGTTCGCCTATTTTCGGCGTCGGCTATGAACGGTTCACCGACTTCGCCGAAGGCAACCGGGTGGCGCACAATTCCTTCGTGCATTGCTACGGGGAGCTGGGCCTGTTCGGCTACTTCTTCTGGCTGGCGCTGCTGTTCGCGTCGGTGAAGGACTGTTACGCGATGGGGAAGGACCTGACTTCAGACGATCCCGAGCGGCGCGAGATGGGCCGCCTGGCCCGGGTCATGCTCGCCTCGTTCATCGGATATATAGCGGCGTCCGTGTTCCTGAGTCGAACGTACACGCCGCTGCTGTTCCTCATGTTCGGGCTGATTGCGGCGCTGCACGCCGCCTACGAGCGGCAATTCGGCGCACTCAAGGGCGGCATGATTCGGCGCGACCTGAAGTATGTCCTGCTCATCGAGTTGGCGAGCATCCCGTTCTTCTACCTGTTCCTGCGTTTCGCGCTGTGACGAGGTCATCCTGGAGAGACGCAGTCCGGTGAGCGACAAACATATCGCGGTCAGAAACGTCGCTGCGAATTGGATCGGCGCGGCCTTCACCATGATGGCCGGGTTCTTCCTGATGCCCTACACGATCCACAAGCTCGGCGACGCTGTGTACGGGCTCTGGATGCTGCTCTCCCTGTTCACCGGCAATTTCGGCGTGCTGGACCTGGGCGTCCGCGACGCCGTAGGGCGGTACATTGCGTTCCACCGCGCGCGGGGCCAGCCGGAAGAAGTCAACTCGATCCTCAGCACGGCCATGGTAATCCTGTTGACGGCCGCCTGCGTGTCCTTCCTCATCTTCCTGGTCACGCAGTTCCTGTTCTACCGGGTCTTCCAGGTCCCGCCGGGCACGGAGACCATGGCGCGGCTGGCTTTCCTGGCCATCGGGCTCAACATGGCGCTGAGGTTCCCCCTGAGCGTGTTCGACGCCACCCTCTGGGCGAACCAGCGGTTCGATCAGATCAACGCGGTCAACATCGTGACCGACCTGTTAAGGGCCGGGGCGATGTTCCTGTTCCTTTGGAGGGGATACGGCCTGGTGATGCTGACCGTGCTGACGCTGGCCAGCACGATCGCCAACGCGGGGCTCAAGGCGGTGCTCTCATTCCGGCAGAATCCGGAAATGGTCATCCATCCCAGGTTCTTCCGCCGGAAATCGGTCCGGGAGCTGTTCAGTTTCGGCCTCTCGAGCTTCATGAACGCCATGGGCAGCCGGCTGAGCTCGTTTCTGACGGCCGCATTTGCGGGCCACTACCTGGCGCTGGCCGCCGTCACGGGCCTGAGCATCGCGCAGAGGCTCTGCGACTACGCCACGCAATTCGTCTGCGACGCGGCCGCCGTGCTCACGCCCATCGCGACCAAGTTCCACGCCAAGAACGACCTGGCGCGCCAGCAGAACCTGGCCGTCACGGCCGGCCGGTACATGTTCGCGCTGAGCCTGTATTTCTTCATCGGCTTCGCGTTTCTCGGCGGGCCTTTGATCGTGCGGTGGATGGGGCCCTCCTACGGCCATCTCCACGCGATCCTCGTCATCCTGGCCGCCGGCGCGCTGTTCGGAGCCGCCCAGAATGTCAGCACCAACATCATCCTGAGCATGGCCAAGCACAGGATTCTCGCCTATGTCCGGGTCGCCGCCGCGCTGCTGCTCATCGGCACTTCCTACATGCTGCTGCAGTACGGCCTGACAGGCCTGGCGGTGGCCAAAGCCGTTTTCATCGGGGGATTCCTTCCCACGATCGGGGTCATCTACGCCTGCCATCTTCTCCACTTGCCGCTGTGGAGCTACTTCATCCGCACGCTCGTGCGGCCGACCCTGACGGCCCTGGTTCCTGCGGCGATCCTGTGGGGCATGGTGACCTTGCATCGGCCGGCGACGTGGGCCGGCATTCTGCTCATGGGCGCGGCCTATTCGGTCGTCTACGCCGCGGCCTGCGTTCACCTGGTCGGCTACCGGCAGTCCGCAGAGCTGGTCCGGGGAGTCCTGGGGCGGCGCGCTGAAGTCGGGGAGTCCGCATGAACATCTGCTTTCACTGCTTCTCCCTGTTTCCGACCACGCTGCGCGGCGGCATTTCGTATTATGTCCTGCGCATAGCGCGCGAGCTGACCGCGCAGGGTGAACACTCGATCCACATCCTGACCGACCATGAACCGGACGCGGACTGGACCGATCCGCCGAACGTGCGGTTGCACGTGGTCAAGGTCCGCTGGCTTCCCGTGGTCGGGCGATGGTTCCCCGGAGTGCGGGAGAGCGCTCAGATCGCGCGCGCCCTCTGGCGGGTGCACCGGCGGTATGGCATTGACGTGGTGGAGTTCCCGAACTGGGAGGCGCCCAACCTGATTTATAACTGGTGGAAGCCCGCCCCGAGCGTCACGCGCTTGTCCACCTCGTTCGCCGAGACGCGGCGGATTGACGAGCTGCAGCTCGGCCCGTCGGAGCGTTTCGCGCTCTGGAGCGAGCGCGCGGCCGCCCTCGACAGCACCGCGCTGATGACCCATACCCTGGCGCATCGCCGCACCATGGTCGCCGAACTCGGCGTGCGCGAAGAGCGGATCGGCCTCGTCCCGCACGGCATCGAAGTGCCCGAGCAGTTCCCCGAGCCGGCCGCGCGCGCGCCGGATGCGCCGCTCAAGGTCCTCTTCGTCGGGCGGCTGGAGCATCGCAAAGGGATATTCGATCTCTTGCAGGCCCTGCCGGCGGTCGTGGACCGCGCGCCGCGTTTCGACCTGACGATCATCGGGCGGGACCGGCGGCATGCGCCCGGCGGCCGGACGTTCCGGCAGTATTTCGAGCAGGAGTTCCCGCCGGCGATGAAGGCGCGGGTGACCTTCTGCGACGTGGCCTCGGATGCGGAACTGGACAACGCCTACCGAACCACCGACCTGTTCGTGGCCCCGGCGCTGTACGAATCCTTCGGCTTGACCTATATTGAAGCGATGCGCTACGGCAAGCCGGTGATCGGCTGCCGCGCCGGCGGAGTGCCCGAGGTGGTCAAGGACGGCGTCACGGGCGTGCTGGTTCCGCCTTCCGATCCCGAGGAGCTTGCGAAGGCAATGATCGCCCTCCTGTCGAATGACGCGTTGCGCAATTCGATGGGACGCGAGGCGCATCGCTGGACGAAAGCGACTTACTCCATCCACCACACGGCCCGGCGCCAGGTGGAGTTCTATCGCGAAGTGATTGCGCGGGAGAATCGCCGATGATCGCGGAGGCGCATCCGCTGGTCAGCGCGATCATACCCACGTACAATTACGGCCGGTTCGTCGTCGAGGCGGTGGAGAGCGCCCTGGCGCAGACCTGGTCGCCGGTGGAGGTGGTCGTCGTGGACGACGGCTCGACGGACGACACTGCGGAGCGCCTGCGGCCTTACGGCGAGCGCATCCGCTATATCCACCAGCAGAACCGCGGCCTTTCCGGCGCGCGCAACGCCGGCATCCGCGCGGCGCGCGGAGAGTACGTGGCGCTGCTGGACTCCGACGACACGTGGAAGCCGGAGAAGATCGCCGCGCAGATGTCGCTGGTCAGCGCGAAAGGCTACCCGGCCGTCGTCTGCCGGACCTCATGGCCGAAAGGCGCGGCTGAGGAACTCGGCTTCGAGGACTGCTTCTTCTCCGGCCCCGGGTTCGGCTCGACGGCGCTGATGCGCAAGTCGCTTTTCAACGAGGTCGGGGAGTTCGATGAGACCCTGCGGAGCGTCGAGGACCGCGACATGATGCTCCGCCTGACCCGTGGCCGGCGGAAGATCGGCGTGCTCGTCGGCGACTACGTGACGATCCGCCACCATCCCGGGAACATGAGCAAGAACGCCGCGACCATGGAACGCAACTTCCTGCGCGTCTTGGACAAGGCCTTCGACTGGCCCGAGGCGCGCCGCCGCTACGTCCTCAAAGCGAAGGCCCGCAGCAATGCCTGCATGGATTGCTCCTGGGTGTATTTCGTCCAGGGAGACCGCGGGAAGGCGCTGGCCCGGCTGGTCGCATCGTTCTGCCTCTTCCCGCTCCCGGCCGGAGCGAGCTTCGGCCGGACGCGTTTCATCCGGTTGAAACTGCTGCTGCGCTACCTGCTCGGCGACCGGCGGAGCGGCGCGATGAGGGCGGCTTCCGGCGGAGCTGAATCAGATCGAGGAGGCTCGGTGCGCGGATGAACCTCGTGCAACGAATGAAGGACAAGCTGCGGAACCCTCAGACGCCGTTCACCCGGCTTCTCCGGGCCGCGGTGCTGTTCGTTTACAACTTCTCCATCCGGCCGGTGGGGCCGCTGAAATGGTTCTACTTGGCGCTGTACTACAGCGGCCACGCCGGCGCCGAGGTCTGGCGGCGGGTCATTGCCGGAATCCTGTGGAAGCCGATGTTCATAGCCCGCTGCCGCCGCGTCGGCCGGCGGCTGCAACTCGAGCAACTGCCCTACGTCACCGGCGCCGGGATCATCGAGCTGGGCGACGATGTGCGGATCAGCGGGAAGATCGGCATCACGTTCAACGACCGGTTCGCCGAGGCGCCGCGGCTCGTCGTCGGCGACAAAACGTTCATCGGGACCGGGTGCAGTTTTTCGCTGGCCAGCCGCATCACCATCGGGCAGAGGTGCCTGCTCGCCTCTCGCGTTTCCATTCGCGACAACGACGGCCATCCGCTGAACCCCGAGCAGCGCGGCCAGGGCCAGGCCATTCCCGCCGAGAGCGCCCGGCCGGTGACCCTCGGAGACAACGTGTGGCTGGGCCGAGGCTGTCAGATCCTGAAAGGCGTGACGATCGGGAACAACTCCGTGATCGGCATCGGTTCCCTCGTCAACAAGGATGTCCCCGCGAACTGCGTGGCCGCCGGCACCCCCGCGAAGGTCATCCGTGAATTCAGCGGCGACACGCCGGCAGCGCGGCCGGCTCCGGACGCGGCCGAGGCATGACTCCGCCGGCGAAGGCCGCGCATGAAAGGACACGGGCATGGAATTTCTGAAGCGGTCCGGCGTTCAATTGTGGAATCCCTTTGAGGTCGAGTCGCTGCCGCTGCTCGCCGCGACCTTCATGCAGGGATATCGCCATTACCCCAAGCGAAGCCTGGCGACCGCTCTTCGCAAGCGCCCGTTCCGACTGCTCTACAAGATGCTCCGTTCCGCCGGCGTCGGCGGCCGCGGCCGGGCGCTTTATCGCCGCGGCGGCCAGGTCCGGCCGTTCAGCTTCAACGCGCGCAACATTCAGTTCGAGAGCATCTACATGCCGCACCTCGTCGGCGCGTACGAGCCGGAAACCCTGGCGTTGCTGGACGCCCTGATCGGCGCCGGGGATGTCTTTTACGACATCGGCAGCAACTGGGGGCATTATACCCTCCACGTCGCGAGCCAGCCCGGATTCCAGGGAAAAATCCACTCCTTCGAGCCGTTCCCGGCGACCTTCAAGGACCTCGAGGAAACGGTCCGCCAGGCGGGCCTGCAGGAGATCGCGACCTGCCACAACTTCGCGCTGTCGAACGCGCGCGCCGAAAGCGCGATGACGCTGCCCGACGGCCTCCGGTCCGGCCTGGCGACTTTGAGCAATGCCGGCGGCGGCGTCCCCGTGACCACGCGCAGGCTGGACGATCTGGGGCTGCCTCCGCCGGCGGTCATGAAGGTGGACGTGGAAGGGCACGAAGCGCAGGTCTTCGAGGGCGGACGGAAACTCCTGACCGCCGCCGCGCCTTTCATCGTCTTCGAGAACCAGGCCGGCTACGAGAACCCGGCCCAGGCCGTGGAACCGTTGAATGTCCTCGAGGCGCTCGGCTATGTTTTCTTTGTGCCGGTGCTCCTCGCGCAGAAGGACGGCGTCCTCTGCGCGCTGCCTTCCGGCGTGGGCGAGCGGCGCTACGCCGCGCTGGACCTCGGCCTGTTCCGGCTCCGCAAAGAGGCCCGCTTTCTCTTCGAGGAGCAGATCAACATTCTGGCCTGCCCGGCCTCGAAGCTCGAAGAGTTCGCGCGCCGGTTCGAGCAAGCCTGAAGGCGGGGTTTCATGTCTCGGACACCAGGGGACGAAGAGCGGCTCGAATGAAGAAGGTGCTTTTCATATCCTATTTCTTTCCGCCCTCGGCCGGCTCGGCCGCGAAGTGCACCGCGCCCTTCGCGAAGTACCTGCGCGAGTTCGGATACGAGCCGATCGTCCTCGCGCCGGAGCCGCGGACGTTCGCCGAGGACCCGCTGTCGCTGGGCGTGGACCACTCGGGCGATGCCGAGATCCCGCGCGACGTGCGCGTCTACCGCGTGCCGCCGTGCGAGCCGTTCGAGCTGCTGCGCCTGCTGAAAAAACTGAAGCTGCTCTGGGTTTTCCATTTCTTCGCGCGGCCCGACGAGCGGCTCACCTGGTCGCTGGCGGCGATCGCGAAAGGGCTCGACGTCGCGCGGAGCGAGAACGTGGACCTGATTTGCCAGAACCTCGGCCCCTGGAGCACGTCGGCGACCGGCTACGTGCTGAAATCGGTCCTGCAGAAGCCGCTCGTGTACGACATCAACGATCCATGGACGCAGTGGGCGCTGGGCGTCTGGCCGACGCCGCTGCATTTCGCGCTGGAACGCCGGATGGAATCGCGCGTCCTGGCCAAGGCGGACGGTATCAGCATGCGCGGCGACACCTATCGCGCGGAACTGCTCCAGGCGCACCCGGAACTCGATCCGGCGAAGGTCGTCGTCTTCCCGAACGGCTACGATTCGAGCCGTTTGCCGTCGCGCGAGGAGTTGCTGCGCGACCGGCCCGCCGACGGCCTGCTCCGCATCGTCCACGCCGGAAAATTTTACGACACGTGGGGCCGCCAGGACCGGACCGCCCTGAGCGCAACGCTCAAGTGCGCCTACGACGCCACGCTGGGCCGGCTGCGGTACTCGCCGCGCGGGCTCGATACCGCCGTCGCCGGGCCGCGCTTTCTCCTGGAAGGTCTCGCGCTCGCGCGACGGCGCGATCCCGCCGCGGGGCGAATCCGGCTGGAGTTCATCGGCCGCGTGCATCCCAGCGTCCGCCGGCAGGTCGAGGCGCTCGGCCTCGGCGACGTCGTCAGGTTGCCCGGCCCGATGCCGCACGACCAATGCCTGCGAAAACTCTTCCAGGCCGATGCGCTTTTCCTGCCGCTCTTCCGCTGGCGCGACGGCGCGCGCATGGGCGTGCTGCCGCTGAAGCTGTACGAGTACATGGCGACCGGAAACCCCGTCCTCGCCGCCGTGTCCGAGGGCGACCTGAAGGACACGCTCGGACGCGCCGGCACCGGCATCTTCGTCCGGCCGGACTCGCCGGAGGATTTCGCCGACGCGCTCCTACGCCTCCAGCGCGAGCACGCCGGCGGCGGCATCCGCGTCGCGCCGGACTGGGACTATATCCGGCAGTTCGAGCGCCGCGCGCTCACGGGGCGGCTGGCGAAACTCATGGACGCGGTCCTCGAGAATCACGCCAGAGGCCGCCTGAAAAGAAAAGGGGCATGATGAACGGAGAGGAAAAACCGAAACCGGCGCCGAGTCTCGCGGCCCGCGTCGCGATCGTCCTGGCCATCGTCCTGGCCGGCGCAGCGGTGCGCATGGTGATGGTGGCCGGAAAGGCCCAGTTGACTCACGACGAGTGCGACGCCTTCGTGCTCGCGCTCGGCCATGCGCCGCAATACTTCCACGCGCAGCAGGGCGCGTACCCGGCCGGCCAATGGGTGCCGGCGCGCGTCTGGAAGGACTTCCTGCGAGTGGACCAGCGGTTCTGCTTCGCCGCCATCCGCTACGGGTGCGCCTTCTACGACAATCATCCGCCGCTCTATTTCTCGCTGCTGCACGTGTGGATGCTGCTGATGGGCGTGACGCCCTGGTCGGGCGTGCTGCTCAACACGGCGATCGCCATGGCGACCACCGCGGCGCTGTACGGCTTCGCGCGCTTCCTGACCGGCAGCCACTGGGAGGCCGCCTTCATCGCCGCGGCCTGGGCGCTGAGCCCGATCGTCGTGTCGGTCGCGTTCGAGGCGCGCCCGTACGAACTCAAGGCGCTGATCGCGGTCCTCTTCGTGTGGCAGTCGCTTCGGATGATCCGGAACGACCCGACCGCAGGCTGGGGAAACCGCACGGCGATACTGGTCACGGCGCTGGCCGGGATGCTGACCCATTATTACTTCGCGTTCGTGATCGCGGCGACCGGGTTCTACGCGCTCGTCCGGCTGGCGCGGCGCGACAACCGGCGGCTGGCGCTCTGGATCGCCCTGTCCGCGGCCGGCTGCCTGCTCCTCTTCGCGGTCCATCCGGGAGCGCTCGGCGCCGTCGGCCGGCAGCAGCAGACCGTTCCGCCCTTCCAGGCCGAGAACCTGCCCGTGCGGGCCTACCGCGTGGGCACCACGCTCCTCGGGTTCGCCGCCTATCCTAAATTGCTGAAGGCGGCGCTGCTGGCGGCGCTGATCGTCGGCTTCGTCGCCGGGGCCGTCTGGGTTGGTCGGCACCGCGAGAAGGCCCTCGCGCTCTACAGGGCCAACGCCGCGGCGCTGATCCCGGTTTACTACTTCGCATTCGTGGGGAGCCTGATCATCCTGCTCTACATGGCCTTCTTCAGCCACGCCCTAGCGATGGGCGGCAAGTACCTGGCGGCGGCGTGGCCGTTTTGCGCGTTCATTCCGGCGCTGCTGCTGCGGCTGGTCCCGCGGCGCAAGGCGCTCGTCGCGGGAGTGTTCCTCGCGCTGCTGGCGGCGCAGAGCCTCTGGCAGGCGGCCAATGTCTGGCAGCGGTCGCCTGCGGCGGATCCTGCGCCCATTTTCGCCGGGCGCGCCCGCCTTCTCTGCGACGATCCGGTCCGAGGTTTCTTCCCGAGGGTGTTCATCCACGCGCCGGACGACATGGTGGTCTTCGCCGCGCCGGTGAGCGATCTGCTCAAAAAGCCGGATACCTGGCTCAATGATCTGGGTCCCAGCGCGGTCTACGTGAGCGACTGCACCGACGAGTTCGGGAACAGCGACGAGCTGACGCAAATGCTCGGCCTCGTCCGGCCGAACTATACGGCGACACTCCGCGGCGGTGGAATCTACGGCGTCGGCGAGGTGTTCATGCTCGATCGGTCCACGCCATCCGTTGCACGTCAAGGGAGCCATTAAAATGTATGGCCCGGTTTTCCGCAATTTGATCTGGCCGGTCTGGGAGCGGCTGCACGGCCGGAAGACGCCCGGCTACCTGTCGGAACTCGAACGGACGCAGTGGCTTCCGATGCGCGAGGTTCTGGCGCGGCAGTCCGAGCGGCGCCGGCGCATCGTGGAGTATGCACACCGCGAAGTGCCGTTCTACCGTCAGCGGTTCGACGCGCTCGGGATTGATCCGGCGCGCTGCCTGGAGCCGGAGACCTGGCGGCGCATCCCGCTCCTGACGAAGTCGGACCTGCGCGAGCACTTGGAAGAGATGATCGCCGACCGCTTTCGCGGCAAGCCGCTCATCGTCTCGCACTCCGGCGGCTCGACCGGCACACCCGTCGAGTTCCGTTTCGACCGCGATTACTACGACCGCCGCATCGCCGGTTGGTATCGCGCCGACCGATGGGCCGGATGGGACCTCGGCGAGCGGCACATCCTGTTCTGGCTCGGCGTCGGCACCGGCGTCGGCGAGCGCCGGAAGACCGAAGCCTGGAAGGAGCACCTGCACTGGCGTCTCCTCCGGTGGAAGACGCTCACCGTCACGCGCCTGAGCCCGGAGCGCATTCACCTATATCACCGGGAGCTGCTCAAGTATCGGCCGCGCTCGATCTACGGCATCGGCAACGCCATGTACACCGTCGCGGCGCTCCTGGAAGAGGCCGGTCTGGAGCCTCCGCCGGTCCGGGGCATCATCGTCTCAGGCGAGAAGATCTTCGCGCACCAGAAGGAGCGCATCGCGAAGGTGTTCCGGTCGCCCGTCTTCGAGCGGTACGGCTGCCAGGAATTCACGAACATCGGCGAGGAATGCGACCGGCACGACGGCATGCACATCAACGCGGACAGCCTCTACGTCGAGATCACCGACGACCAGGGCGCGCCGGTGCCGCCCGGCGAGGTCGGCCAGGTCGTGGTCACCAGTTTCGACTCGACAGCCATGCCGTTCATCCGCTACAAGATGGGCGACCTGGCCAGCCTGATCGAAAAACCGTGCGCGTGCGGACGCGGCCTGCCGCGCATCGGCGAGGTCCTCGGGCGCGAGATGGACATGATCCACACGCCCGAGGGGAACATCTGCGCGGGGATCATGATGCCGCATTTCATGAAGGAATTCGCGCACATCCGCGGCTTCCAGTTCGTACAGGAGGAACTCGGGCGGCTGCGCGTGCGGCTGGTCCTGGAAAAGGGATTCGATAAGGCGATCCTCGGCTTCATGGAGGAGCAACTGCGCCGATATCTCGGGCCGACGATGAAAATCGAGTTCGAGTTCGTGGACGAGCTGGAAACGCTGATGTCCGGGAAGTACAAGATGGTGGTCTCCAAGCTGAAGAAATAGGAGCGCGGGCGGTGAAGTTCGTCGTGGCACAAGTCATCAGTTCGTTCCAGGTCGGCGGCGCGGAGGCGCTGGCGCTCGAGCTGGCCTCGCGCGCGAGCCGCGACCGCTTCGAGCCGATCGCGATCGCGCTGAGGCACACCGGCGACATGGAGCCGCGCTTCCGGCAGGCCGGGATCGAGACGCTCATGCTCGGTTGCGCGGAAGGGCGCGGACTGGACCTCGGCGGCGTGGTGCGCCTGGCCGGGGCGCTTAGGCGGCGGCGCGTGAGGGTGCTGCACTGTCACAATTCCATGGCGACGGTCTACGGCGTGCCCGCCGCGCGGCTGGCCGGCGTGCCGGTGATTGTCTGCACGCGCCACGCCGCGCCGACGATCTATAGCGACCGCGGGCGGCCGAGGCTGCTCGAACGGATGGCCATCCCGTTCGTGGACCATTTCGCGGCGGTGTCGAACGAGGTCCGCGAGACCGCCGCGCGGCTCGGAAGGCTTCCTGAGAAGCGCTCCAGCGTAATCTACAACGGCGCGGACATGCAGCGGTTCCGCCCGGCCGACCCGCCGAGGCGCGCGGAAAAGACCGCGCTGATCTGCGTCGCACGGCTCTCGCCGGAGAAGCGGCACGACGTGCTGCTCGCGGCGGTCCGGCGGCTGCTGGATTCCGGGCTCGCGCTCGAGTTGTCCATCGTCGGCGACGGGGCGACGCGCCCGGCGCTGGAGAAGCAGATCGCCGACCTGCGCCTGGAGGGCGCCGTCCGCCTGCTCGGCATGCGCGGCGACGTCGCCGAACTCCTGCGCGAGGCCGACCTCTTCACGATGCCGTCCTCCACGGAGGGAATGCCGATCACCGTCATCGAGGCCATGGCCTGCGCACTGCCGATCGTGGCGACGGCGGTCGGCGGGTTCCTCGAGCTGGTCAAGGAGGGCGAGAACGGCTTCCTGGTCCCGGTCGGCGACGCGGCGGCGCTCGCGCAGGCCCTAGGCCGGTTGATCAAAGACCGCGACCTGCTCCACCGCGTCGGCGCGGTGAACCGGCGCGTCGCCGAGGAGAAGTTCGACATCGCCGACACGGTGCGCAACTACGAGGCGCTCTTCCTTCGGCTGCTGGAGGCGAAGATCGGAGGCCGCCGCTGACGAAAGAGATCCCGAATTCGCCGCTGCGCTGCCTGGTGCTGGCGGACACGTTCCCCAGCGCGCTGGAGCCGTGGCGCGGCCCGTACAACCGCCGGCAGATCGAGTGCCTCGCGCGGCTCTGCCGCGTGACGGCGATGGACCCGATGCCCTGGCCGCGCCTGCTGCGGGACCGGCGCGCGTGGGCGCTTGCGGCGCGGCCTGACGGCGTGCTCGACGGGATGACGATCCATCATCCGGTCTTCTGGTACCTGCCGGTGCTCGGCCGCGGGCGGACGTGGCGCGGTGTGGCTTCCGCAGTCGAACGCGCTCTGAAGCGCGAGCCGGACGCGCGCTGGGACGTGATCCTGGCGACGTTCGCCTATCCGCACGGCCTGGCCGCCAAACGGCTGGCGGAGCGGATGGGCGTGCCGTACCTGATCAAGGCGCGCGGGAGCGACCTGCACTCGCTGCCGGCCTCCGGCGCGCGCCGCGAGCTGACCGGCGAGGCGATCCGCGGCGCGGCGGGCGTCGTCGCCGTCAGCCGGACCCTGGCCGAGATCGCGCTGCAGCTCGGCGCGAAGCCGGACGGCGTGCGCGTGCTCACGAACGGCATTGACGCGGCGGCGTTCCAGGTGCTGGACCGCGCGGGCGCGCGGCGAGAACTCGGCCTGCCGGAAATCGGCAAGCTGGTCCTTTTCGTCGGGAGCCTTCTGCCGGTGAAAGGGATTGACGTGCTGATGGAGGCGTTCCTGGCGATGCGCGCGCGGAACCCGGCGCTTTTCGCGCAGACGCAGTTGCTGATCGCCGGCGAAGGGCCGAAGCGAAGCTGGATCGTCCGGCGCATGGCCGACGAGGGATTGAGCGGCTCGGTGAAGCTGCTCGGCCACGTCGGGCGGGAAAGGATCGCCCGGCTGATGAGCGCGGCGGACGTCCTGGCGCTGCCGAGCCGGAACGAGGGCTGCCCGAACGTCGTGCTTGAGGCCCTCGCCTGCGGCACGCCGGTCGTCGCGGCGCGGGTCGGCGCGGTCCCGGACCTGCTGGACGAAAGCAGCGGGATCATCGTGCCGCCGGAGGATCGCGCGCAGTTCGCCGCGGCGCTGGAGCGGGCGCTCGCGAGGCCCTGGGACCGCGCGGCGCTGCGGCGGCGCGTGGAAGGAATGTCCTGGGAAGCGAACGCGCGGGCGCTGTATGAAATGCTGGCGCTGGTGGTTGGGAGAGTGGGAGATTTGGAAACTGGGAAATTGGGAGATTAGGAGATTGGGAGATTGGGTCACGGATAACCGCGTCACCCAATTTCCTGATTTCCCAATCTCCTAATCTCCCAGTTCCGAGGAAAGCGCATGAAGTTTCTGACGGACCAGTTCCAGGAAGTGCAAATCGAGAACGGCGGCCGCCGGCCGTGGCTCTTTCCCGACCTGCGCGCCGACATGCGCGCGAAGGCCGTCTGGTATTACGGGGCGCAGCGGCAGGGCCGGCTCGACGGCCTGCGAATGCTGATGAGCGACGGGAGCCTCTGCACCGTGCTGTACCGGCTGATGCGCGCGCTGCGGCGGATGCATCTCGGCCCTCTGGCCGCGGCGGTGTACAAGCTGAATGCGTTCCTGACGCGGGCGGTCATCGGGCGCGGCGCGGAGTTCGGGCCGGGGCTGATCATCCTGCACAGCGTCGGCGTCATCGTCAACACGGCGGTGCGCGGCGGCGAAAACGTGATCCTGGAGGGCGGCGTGACGCTCGGCGCTGAGAAGAAGCAGTCGCCGACGCTGGGCGACAACGTCTTTATCGGAGGCGGCGCCAAAGTGATCGGAGGCGTTCGTCTCGGAAACGGCGCGCGCATCGGCGCGAACGCGGTGGTCGTGGAAGACGTGCCCGAAGGCGCGACGGCGGTCGGCATCCCGGCGCGCGTGGTCCGTGTTCGCGGCGGCGAACATTCTGATTCACCACCAAGACACCAAGGCACCAAGGACGGAGAGTCAGGCTAACTTCAAAGGATTCGTTCTTGGTGTCTTGGTGCCTTGGTGGTTAAACTGGGCGCGGCAGCATGCACGTATTGTATCACCATCGGACGGCCGGCGACCGCGTGGAGGCGGTGCACATCCTCGGGATCGTGCGCGCGCTGCGCGCGATGGGACACACCGTCGAGATTTCCAGCCCGCCCGGCTGCAACCCGGAACGCAAGGCGGCGGAGCCGCAACGCGCGGAAGGCCACGCGCCGCAGGAAGGGGCGCTGCGCGGCCGGCTGAAGCGGTTCGCGCGGAAGGCGCCGCCGTGGGTTTTCGAGGCCGCCGAACTAGGGTACAATGCGTATTCGCTCTTCGACATGCTGCGGCGCCGTTTTGCCACGGGCCGGCCGGAGATGATCCTCGAGCGGGCCACGTCGAACAGCTTCGCGCCGACGTGGCTGGCCGGGCGGTGGAACGTCCCGATCGTTCAGGAAGTGAACGTGACGACGCGCATCGGCCGGCTGCGGCCGCTGGTGCTGCGCGGCACGACGCAGCGCATCGAGCGCTGGGTCTACGGGCGCGCGGCGGTGATCGTGACCGTCTCCCGCGCGTTCGAGCGCATGCTGGCCGAGGACGGCTGGCCGGCGGAGAAGATGCTGGTCTGCCAGAACGCGATTGACCCGGCGGAGTTCGCCCCGGAATCGGTGAAGCCCGCCGCGCGCCCGGCCGGAATGAAGGAGGCTTTCATCGCCGGCTACGTCGGCGCGTTCGTGCCGTGGCACCGCGTGGACTTGATGGTCGAGTCGGCGCGCGAGCTGGCGCCGCGATATCCGCGCCTGCGCTGGCTGCTGGTCGGCGACGGCGTCGAGCGGCCGCGGATCGAGAAGATGCTGGCCGACTTCGGGCTGGCGGAAAAATTCTGGCTGCCCGGCGCGGTGAAGCACTCACTGATCCCATCGTATCTGATGGCGATGGACGCGGCGGTGATGCCGCATTCGAACCTGTTCGGTTCGCCGATGAAGCTCTTCGAGTACATGGCGATGGGCCGCGCGGTCGTGATGCCGGACGTGCCGCCGATCGCCGAGGTCGTGGAAGACGGCGTGAACGGGATGCTCTTCCGCGCGGAGGACGCCGCGGCGCTCAGCGGCGCGCTGGCGAAACTCGTCGAGGACGAGGCGTTCCGGCGCCGGCTCGGAGCGCGGGCGCGGCAGGACGCGCTCGAACGGCACACCTGGGCGGCGAACGCCCGGCGGCTGCTGGCGGCAGTCGCGGAACATAAAGGATTAACCACCAAGGCGCCAAGGCACAAAGAAACAACAGCTTCCACCACGGAAAACACGGAGCACACGGAATGAATTGCCTAAACACCTTCAGTGTCTTCCGTGTGTTCGGTGGTTGCAATATCAGCTGACGTTCTTGGCGCCTTGGTGGTGAGAATGGGGTTTTCGGGAAACGGAGAGACTGAAGCATGAAAGCGCTGATCACCGGAGCGAGCGGGTTCCTGGGCGGCTACGTCGCGGAGGCGCTCGTCAAAGCCGGGCACACCGTGCGCGTCCTGGTCCGGAACACCAGCCGGACCGACCGCCTGGAGAAGCTCGGCGTGGAAATTCTCCGCGGCGACCTGAAGGACGCCGAGTCGCTTCAGCACGCGGTCGCCGGCATCGAGACGGTGATCAACACGGCGGCCAGCGTGGACGCGCCCGCGCAGGAATTCGAGGCGGCGACGATCCAGGGCACGCGCGCGCTGCTCCAGGCCGCCGAGGCCGCCGGCGTCGGCCGCTTCGTCCACATCAGCTCGGTCGGCATCTACGCGATCCGGCCGCGCCGCGGGACCACGCAGATCAGCGAGGATTGGCCGCTCGAGGAGGACCCGCGGTTCCTGAGCGTCTACGTCAGGTCCAAGCTCGAGTCGGAACGCGCCGCCGTCGAGTTCGGCGGGCACGGCAAGATGCAGGTGATCGTCCTCCGCTCGGGAATCCTCTACGGCCCCGGCGGCAAGTGGACGCTGCCGCGGATGGGCTATCCGCTCGGCCGGAACCGGTACGTCGTCATCGGCCGCGGGAGCAACCCGCTGCCGGTCTGCTACGTGGAAAACTGCGCGAAGGCGGCGGTGCTCGCGGCAGAGAAGCCGGACCTTTCCGAAGGGATTTTCAATATCGTGGACGACGAGCCGTTCACGACGATCGAGTTCCTGCGCCGCCTCCGGAAGGAGGCGCGGCCCCGGCTGAAGATCGTGCGCTTCCCGTACGCGCTCGCGTACGGCATGGCGACGATCGGCGAGGCGCTGGGCAAGCGGCTCAAGCTGCCCTGCCCGATCCGCACGACGTACCTGACGATCTGCCGCTGGCGCGTGAGGTATTCGAACGAGCGCGCGAAGAAGCTGCTGGGCTGGCGGCCGGAGATCGCGAAGGAGGAGGCGCTCGCGCGGACGATGCGGTTCCTCGCGCAGGGCGAGCGCGTCAGCCGGCGCGCGGACCTGGCGCTGCTGCGGAGTTCGCCTGCGAACGTGGAGAAGCCCCTCACCGCCTGCGTGATCGGCTGCGGCGCGATCGCCGAGGTGCACCTGGGAATCCTCAACCGGCTGGACTGCGTGAAGGTGCGCGGCGTGTGCGACTCCAATCCCGATGTCGCGCGCAGGACGGCGGAGAAATTCATGCTCCTGCGCTCCTACACGGACCCGGAGGAGATGCTGATCAAGGAGAAGCCGCAGGTCGTGCACATCGTCACGCCGCCGCAGTCCCACGCGGCGCTGACGGAGCTGGCCACGAAGCACGGCTGCCACGTGCTCGTCGAGAAGCCGATGGCCGTGAACGCCGCCGAGGCGCGGCTCATGGCCGCCGCCGCCAAAGAGCGCGGCGTGACGCTCTGCGTGGACCACAACCTGCTCTACGAGCCGGTGATGGTCCAGGCGCGGCGGTTCATCGAGCAGAAGGAGTTCGGGGACATTCTCTGGGTGGAGAGCTATTACGGCTTCGACCTGGGCTCGTCCCCGGCGAACCGCTACCTGCTTCCCGGCGGCGAGAAGCACTGGACGTTTCAGCTTCCCGGCGGGATGTATCAAAACCTGGCGCCGCATCCGCTTTCGCTGGCGCTGGACGTGCTCGGGCCGCCGGATCAGGTGCAGGCGCACGCCCGCTACGGACGCGTGCTGCCGCATGCGGCGACCGACGAGCTGCGCATCCTGCTCGAGACGCCGCGCGCCGGCGGCATCGCCACCGTCTCGATCGCCGCCAGCCCGCGCTTCATGTACCTGAACATCTTCGGCACGAAGATGGCGCTTTTCGCGGACCTGCTGAACAAGTGGATCATTCCGCAGCGCGCCGCGCGCGGCATCCCCAGGCCGATCTCGCGGGCGATGATGAACCTCCAACACGGCCGCGCCGTCCTCGGCGGCACCTTCGGCGGCGCGATCCGCATTCTCCAGAGAAGCTGGTCCGAGTACGAGGGAATGGACCTGCTCATCCGTGAGTTCTACGCCTCGCTCCAGGAAAAGCGCCCGCCGCCGGTCACCGCGGAAGAGGGCCTGCGCGTGATGGAGGTCATGGACGACGTCTGGGCGCGGATCGGCGCCGGCGCGGTCGGCCCGGCCTCGGCGGAACACCCTCCGGTGCGCTGACCCGCGTAAAACCGTGTTGAAATCGCGCTACAGCCGGGGGTATCTCGAAAAATCAACATGTAGAATTTCTTGACACGACGCGGAAGGCGGGGTATACTTGGTTAAATCGCATCGGTTGCGCCGCTGCAACACGATGCCGGGGGCCAGGCTGCCAGGCGGAATGGGACGATCTGCCATGGCGCTGAGACTTACAAATACCGATTTCCAGCGCGGAGAGACTTGCTCTGATGAGCGGGGCTGAACATATCTTCGTTATTTCCATGGGCCGCCCGTCGGATATCATGCTGGAAGATACCATCGCGGCGGAGGGGTATAAAGTCACGCACACCCCGACGTTGCAGGAAGGCCTGGCGAAACACGGCCCGAAAGCATGCAGCGCGGTGGTTTTCCTGGCCGGACTGCCCGAAAGCAAGCAGGTCGAAGCGCTCCTGCGCGAGGCCACCGAACAGCTTCCGGCGGCGAAGTTCCTCGTCGCCATGGACGACGGCGCCCTGACGGTGATCTCGAGCGATTTGGAGAAGGCGCTCGCCGGCCGGCTGCTGCGGCTCGAGGGCGAAATCGCTCTCTCGAAGAACATTGAGAAAATTCGCCGTTTCCTCCGGGGCGAAGGCTATAGCTGGGCCAGCGACCTGGGCGGCGCGGCCGACCACGACGACTCGCTGCTGGCGGCGACCGGCAGCCTGCCGGAGGGCCGGCAGGACAAGCTGCGCAGCATCCATCGGTTCGCCAGCGACCTTTCGCGGTACACCGAACTCCAGCCGATGCTGCAGGAGGCGTTGCGGCGCTACCTCGACATTCTGCAATGCGACGCCGGCAGCATCTATCTCTGGGACGAGAACACCGAGACGCTGATCCTGGAAGCCGCGCACGGGGCCGATGAGCACGAGCGGGTCGGCCTGCGCCAGAAACTTGGCGAAGGGCTGGCCGGCTGGGTGGCGCAGGTCGGCGAGCCGATCCTCGTCACCGACTCGCGCAAGGTGCACAAGCTCCAGGGCCGGGTCAGCAGCCGCTACAGCAACTTCAGTTGCATCGCCGCGCCGATCACGCACGGCGGGCAGTTGTTCGGCATCGTCTGCCTGACCATGCCGAAGGACAACGAGCCGTTCGACCCGGAGGAGTTGCGCCTGGCGCAAGCCCTCTCGCAGAAGCTCGCCAGCGCCATCCGGCCGCTGAGCGTGCTCTCCGAACTGCGGCGCTTCAGCGAGCGGCTCCTGGGCGCCTTCAAGTCCTCCAGCGACAGCGAAATCAAGAAGGACGCGCAGGTGGAATCGCTGCGCGTCCTCAGCGGGAACATCCTCGAGAGCGTGCCGATGGCCATCATCGCGTACGACCGCGAACTGCGCGTCCGGTCGTCGAACCGCGTCGCCCGGTCGCTCTTCGCCATCGAGACGCCGGCGGCCTCCGAGCCGGGGCCCGCGCCGCTCGAGCAGGGCGTCGAACTGGACAAGGCGCTCTGGCGCAACCGGCTCCTGAGCGTCATCGAGGCCGGGCGCAAGTTCCGGCTCCAGCGCGTCGGCTATCGCGCCCGCCCGACGGATGGCGGCCAAACCGGCGACCGCAAGCTGGTGCTGGACATCCATTGCTCGCCGCTGACGGACCCGGAAGGGCAGACCGTCGGCGGCATCCTGACCGTGCAGGACGTGACCGAAGACCTGGAGATGGAGGCCAAGCTCTCCTCGGCCGAACGGCTGGCGCTCGTCGGCAAGCTGGCCGCCAAGGTGGCGCACGAGCTCAACAACCCGCTCGACGGCATCCTGCGCTTCCTCAACCTGGCCATGCGGCAGCTCGACAAGCCGGAGCAGGCGCGGGCGTACTTGGAGGACAGCCGCATCGGCCTGCTGCGGATGAGCAACATCCTCAAGGAACTGCTGGTCTTTTCGCGCAGCCACCGCGAGCCGGCCACCGTGGCCAGCCTCAGCCTGGTGATCCAGCAGGCGCTGGCCCCGTACGAGCACCGCGCGCGCGAGTGCCACACGCAGATCCGGCTCGACGTGCCGCCGAACCTGCCGCCCTGCCCGAGCAACGAGCTGTGGGAGGTCATCGGCAACGTCGTCAAGAACGCCCTCGACGCGATGGGCGAAAACGGCACGCTGACGATCCGCGCCGTTCAGGACGACCAGCGGGTGACGATCACCATCTCCGACACCGGCCCGGGCGTACCGGAAGAGCTTCGCGAGAAGATCTTCGAGCCGTTCTTCACCACCAAGCAGGACCGCCATGGAACCGGCCTCGGCCTGGCGCTTTGCCGCGACGCCCTCCGCCGGATCGGCGGCGAAATCACCCTGGTCCCGTCCGAGCGCGGCGCCGCGTTCCAACTGGTCTGTCCGATCAAACCCATGTCGGAGAGTTGAATCTATGCCGAACGAGAGCGCATCTCTCCTGGTGGTGGATGACGATCCGCTGGTCCTCAAGAGCCTGTGCGAATACCTGCGCGTCGAGGGCTACCGCGTCAGCCCGGCCCAGTCGCTGCAGGAAGGCATGTCGCTCCTCGAGAAGGACCATTTCCACGTGGCCCTGACCGACGTGCGCCTTCCGGAGGGCAGCGGCTTCGATTTCCTCCAGCACCTCAAGACGCTCAACGTCTCCACCGCCGTCATCATGCTCACCGGCTACGGCAGCATCGAGGACGCCGTCCGCGCGATCAAGATGGGCGCCTTCGACTACGTGACCAAGCCGATCTCCGACGAAGAGGTCAAGCTCTCCATCGAGCGCGCGCTCCAGCAGCAGAGCCTGCTCGAAGAGAACCGCAACCTGCGCCAGCAGCTCAACATGAGCTACCACCTCGACAACATGGTCTGCCGCGACCCGATGATGCAGCGGACCCTCGAGATGATCCGCGTCGTGGCGGGCACGGATACCACCGTGCTGATCACCGGCGAGAGCGGCACCGGCAAGACGCTGGCGGCGCGGGCGATCCACACGCATTCCCAGCGCGCCGGCTTCCCGTTCGTCGAGGTCGGCTGCGGCACGCTGCCCGACACGCTCCTCGAGAGCGAACTCTTCGGCCACGCCAAGGGCTCGTTCAGCGGCGCCATCGCCAACAAGCGCGGCAAGTTCGAAGCGGCCAACAAGGGCACCATCTTCCTCGACGAAATCTCCATCGCCAGCCCCTCGCTCCAGATGAAGCTCCTGCGCGTCCTCGAGAGCTTCAAGTTCGAGCCGGTCGGCTCCAACGTCACCCAGGAAGTCAACGTGCGCCTGATCCTGGCCTCGAACCAGGATCTGGCCGATCTCGTGCGCGAGGGGAAATTCCGCGAGGACCTCTATTACCGCGTCAACGTCATGAACGTCTTCCTGCCGCCGCTGCGCGAGCGGCGCGAGGACATCGCCCCGCTGGCGAACCACTTTATCCAGAAGTACCGCCACGAGGCGATCCACCCGGTGGAAGGCATCTCCGACGAGGCCATGCGCGTCCTCACCGAGTTCAATTGGCCGGGGAACGTGCGCGAACTCGAGAACGTCATCCGGCGAGCGGTGGTGCTCTGCCGCACCTCCACGGTCACCCCCGTGGACCTGCCGCCCAAGATGACCCCCCGCTCAGGGCCCTCGCTGCCGGCCGACGGCAAAACCCTGCCGCTGAAAGCGGCGATGAGGAATTGGGAGCGCCAACTGATCCTGGACGCGCTGAAAGCCGCCGGCGGGAACCGCAAGGAAGCGGCCAAGCAACTGAAAATCAACCGCACAACGCTCTACAACAAGATGCGCGAGCACGCGATTTCGGAGGCGTGACGCGCGGCGAAGGCCGAAGTTATTCCCGAGATCGCATAACGCGCGTGGCTCACGAGGGGCTTGTCATGCCGAGCGCAGCGAAGCATCTCACACGCTTCGGCCTGCAGGCATGCTGTGTATGAGATTCTTCGCTTCGCTCAGAATGACGGCGCAACAGGAACTGCGTCTGGGAAGCGGACCATCACGGACAGCGGCGGGGCTTCGCGGTCATTCCAGCCAGCGGTACACCTCGAAGTACGGACGCTCGCTGAACCGGGCGGCGACGCCCGCCTTCGCGTACGCGGTGCTGTTCTCCGTGGGCCTTTCCACGCGGAGCACGGTCGCTCGGGCGCGAAGGCTGCGGAAAAGCGGGCCGGTTCCATAGCCGGACAGGCCGGAAAGCCGAATCCCCAGCTCCTGCCCGACCTTGAGGTCCTTCCACTCGTCCGCGAGGAAGTAGATTCCGCCGGCGGAGACATTCCCCGATGTGCCGATCCGCTGGGCGGTGCGGCTCTCGCCCTCTCGGAGATACTCGACGTTCAGTCGCAGGTTCAGCCTGGGTGATTCGCGCCGGTCAGTGTCGCTCTTCGCCACGCCATCAGCGCCCCCCGCTGCGCATGAGCTTGCCACCGTTTTTGACCCATTTCAGTTGCTGAATGTAAGGCCACAGCCCAGGACGGCAACTTGGGCGCGCGTATATCTACTCGGATCAGGCCCATTTGTCAAGATTGAAACGCCGTTTCGCGCCCGCCATGGCGCGAATCGGCGCTCCGCTCGAGATTCCGCGCGGCTCAAGCTCCTCCAGATCGAACTTTTTCATCTTCTTATAGAGAGTCGAACGGCTGATCCCCAGCTCGGAAGCGGCGTTCCGCTTGTTCCAGCCGGCGACGTTCAAAGCGCGCATGATCCATTGGCGTTCCGGCTCGTGCATCGCCTCGCGCAGCGGCCGGGGCTTGTGCCGCGGCGCCGCCTCCGCCGGGAAAGGCTTCGTGCAGAGCACCCACGACGGCAGGTGTTCCGCCAGCAGCATCTCGCCCCGCGCCAGCACCACGGCATGCTCGATGACGTGCCGCAGCTCCCTCACGTTCCCGGGCCACGGGTAATGCACCAGGCACTCCAGCGCGCTCGGCGAAATCCCGCGCACCCGGCGCCGGTGCTGCAGGGCGAAGTGCTGGAGGAACTGCCGCGCCAGCAGCGGGATGTCCGCCACGCGCTCGCGCAGCGGCAGCAGTTGGAGCTTGAGCGTGCTCACGCGGCGATAGAGGTCCTCCCGGAACCGGCCGCGCGCGACGGCCTCCTCGAGCGGCGTGTTCGCCGCCGCGATCAGCCGCGCGTCGCTCTGGATCATCCGCGTGTCGCCGACGCGATGGAACTCGCCCGACTCGAGCGTCCCCAGCAGCCGCTCCTGGAGCGCCGGCGAGGCGTTCTCGATCTCGTCGAGCAGTATCGTGCCCCGGTCGGCCAGCTCGAACTTGCCCGCGCGCTCCGGGCACTTGGATTCCGGCGTCCCGCGCGCCTGGCCGAAGAGCTCGCTCTCGAGCAGCGCCTCGGCCGGCATGCCGCAGTTGGCTTCGACGAAGGGCCCGAGCCGGCGCCAGGAACAATCGTGGACCTTCCTGGCCAGGAAGCTCTTTCCCGCGCCGCTTTCGCCCTCGATCAGGAACGGCATCCGGCTGTCCGCCGCGCTCAACACCAGGCGCCAGAGCGCCAGCGTGCGCTCGTCGGCGGTGAAGAATTCCTCCGGCGCTTCCTTTTGCCAGGGCGGCGTGCGAGCCGCGCCCGGCGCCTCTTCCACGGCGGACAGGGCGTGGGCGAGCGCGCTCCGGAGCGAGGGCTCGTCGAGGGGAAAGACCGAAACGTAGTCGCTGGCGCCGGCGCGGATCGAGTGCACCGCGTCGCGGATCGAACGCTCCCGCCCCACGGCGATCACCGGCGGCCTGGCCCCGAAGAGAACTCCTTCATCCCATCCGTGACGATCATGCCCGTTCGGCGCGTCGGTCTGGAGCAGCAGCGCCCCGAAGGCTTTCTTCTCTTGAACTCGGCCTGCTTCTTCGAGCGAGTCGGCGATGCGCAGAGTATACCCCATCGTGGCAATGGCTCTCTGCACCGCCGCAATGACTTCCGTGTCTGTAGAGACCAATAAAATTGACGCCGCCACTGCTTGCACCGCAAGAGGCTTAGCGGAAACAGTCCGACACATTGCCCGAACCGCCCGCAAACCTCATGCCACCCTTACAATCGAAAAGCTGCTTCCCGATGTGTGCACTGATTTGACATCTCCGGGGCTGACCATGCGCGTAACATGCTATGTAAGCTAATGTAATGACCTTAACGGCGCAGTGTTCAAAATTGGGAATTATTCGGCTCCATCTGCGCGCCTAAACGTGATGTCGAGAACAGACAACACTTCGCGCGCCGTTTAGACAGATTTGGACATCAGCGAGTCCCGTTTCGGAGTCAGCCTTTCGACAGACCTCGTTTCAATCGAGATGCGGCCTTGCCGCTGGCATAGTCGCTGCCGGGATAGTTCTCCCGCGTTTAGTGAATGCGACGAAATCGTCGCAAGATAGAAGCCGAGATGGGCCATGGCTGGGCCTCAGAGCCGAAGGCACGGCCGCCGGATCTCAAGCAGGGGGCTTTCCATGAGTCCGCAGGGGACGAGGTTCCAGGCGTCGGACCACTGTTCGCCCTGGCTGATGAACTGCTCCGGCCCGACCCAGGGCGGTGACTTTTCGGCGTAGTGAAGCGGGCCATGACTGTTGCGCCGATGGCCGAGGACCTCGATGCCCAGCTCGAAGGCTTCCCCCTCGATGAAGTCCGTGACGTCCGCCTCGTTGGGTTCCCAGCCGATGAACCCGGCTTCCCTGCCGTTGACCAGGACGCGCGCCGCCACGCCGTGGTAGCTCGGCAGGCGGACGAAAAGCCGCTCGCCATCCACCAGCCGAGGCGTCGCCATGGCCCGCCGGTAGCAGACCGAGCCGGCGTAAAATGGCAGGCCCTGTGCAGTCCAGTCGCCGATCTTCAATTGCTCGGGCGCGGCGACGATTAACGCCTCGCCGCCGGCCAGCTTCACGCCGAAGTCGCCCAGAAGATAAATGATCTCCAGCCCGTCGTTCTCCGTATAGGCGATGTCCAGGCGCAGCCGGTTCTCGCCGAGATGCAGCCAGGCAGGATCGAGCGCCCGCAGTTTCAACGATGGGTCCACCCACCAGCCGCGCGTCGCGTCCGAAGAAACCGAATGGCCGTTGATCGCAATCGTGAAACGTTCCGGCGATTCGAGCGCAAGGAGGAGTTCGCTTTGCGGCAGCGCGTCCGCGTGAATACGGTACTCCAGGACGACCGGGACGGACTTCTTCCTCGCCGGCTGTTTGCGCGCCCAGGGCTGGACCATCCCGCCGCTGCGCGCGGGAACGCCGAGCGTCCGACGGATCCTTCGGTCGAGGCGGAGGATTTCCACCTCGCCTTCTCCGCTCCTGCCGGCGATGCGGCAGCGGGCCTTGTCGAGGACGAGAACGTTCCGTTCGGAGAGCGCGATCTCCCAGGGCCGGGCCGCCATCGCGATTCGGCGCACGAGGGTTGAAGTCGGCCGCCTCGCGAGCGAGCCGCGCGTTTTTCCCTTGGGCAAAACGAACAGCCGGCTGCCCAGTGCGGGCAGATTGGTGGCAATCTCCCATGCGCCGTCTTTCGCCCGTGTCGCGTTTGCGGCAAAGCGCCGGCCCGTGGACGGGTCCCATTCCTCCGGCGCGCCGGCGCACTCGGCGAAGCCGCGGACCCGGACCGCCGGCCATGCCGCGCGTCGCTCGCGGAGGCTCAGTTCTTCGTTGAAGCCCAGGCGGCTCCACTGCGCGGAGGTGTAGCCGGTGTTGCAGATGAAGAGGCGGAAGGCGTCGCGATCTTCCCGCAGCAGGTAGAGGACGCCGCCGATCTCGTTCCCTGCGGCGTCCGTGATGGACACGCGCCGGCAGAGCGGGTCGAGCGCGGCGGCGAGTTTCGGCCCACGGGCCGGCGTCCGCGGGCATCGCCCCGCCAATGCGGCCGGCCCCGGATCGCGCACCGCATCCACGCAGGCCGCGAGCCGGCCCGCGAAAACCACCCTGCCTCCGGCGTCATGGAACTGCTCAAGAAGGCGCAGCGTCGTCCGGCGCATCGTAGTCATCGGCGGCGCGAGCACGGCTTTGTAGGTCGCGCGGCCGACTCGGAGCGTCGGAGCGCCGTTCCGCCGGAAGACGCGCGCGTGGCGCGAGAGGAGTTCCTCATCGCCGTAGTCGAAATCGAGATGCCCGGCGAGGAGTTCGTCGCGCAGCTTCCCGAACTCCTCGTCCAGCCGCGCGCAGAGCGCCTCCTTACTCCAACCTTTCCGTACCTGGAGCCAGGTGCTTTCGACCGGGTGGATCACGAGCAAGTCGCGCACTTCCTCGCCCGGAGTGAGCGCCGCATTCAGCCGCGCGAAGTAGTCCTCCAGCTTCGCGTAATGCGTCCACCAGGGCGACTGCGCGCCGACCGGGGTCGGGTAATCGCGCTTGATCTCGCCCTTCATCGTGTACCAGTACAGCATCTCGCAGCGCAGGTTGATCCCAAGGGCCGTCTGCCAATCGCCGACCGCCTTCAGGCCGGCGAAGGAAAGGTCCCAGCCGGTGCAGCCATAGGTCTCGGTAAAGCGCCACTTGCGCCCGAACTGCCGCGCGACGGAGCTGACCTGCTTGGCCGTGTCGTAGAAGCGCGCGCGCGCCGTCAGCAGGTCCATCCCCGGCGCCTGCATGTGCTCGTAGAACCGCATCGGCGCCGAGATCAACGCGACTTGTCGCGAGAGAGTGTCCTCCATCAGGACGTGACCGGTGAAGAGCAGGTGGTTCCGCGCGCACCAGTCGCCGATCTGTTTCGAGAAGGCGGTCACGAAGAGGTGCGTGACGAAGTCGAGGAAATGGTAGCGCGCCGTGCGCGTGCTGGGGCCCTCGATATCGTAGCAGAGTTCCGGCAGGTGCGGCAGTAGATCGTAGCCGTATCTCTCGCGGAAGAGTTTCGGCAGCGCGTCAGTCCAGGGGAGCGCGTTGGTCTCGCCGATCCCGCCTCCGTGGCGCATCATCAGGCCGGTGTTGGGCTCGTCGCTGAAGATGCCCTGCACGGTCCGTCCGAACTCTCGGCCGCACTCGCGGCGGTAAGCCTCGTGCGTCACGCGGATGAACTCGCGCACCGCTTTGGGGTTGAGCGTGTCCAGATAGGTCTGGCCGTTGTACCAGCTCGACGGCTCGGCGAGGCGCAGCTCGAAGGAGAGGATCTTTTCCCCTTTCGCGAGCCGCGGGCGGCGGCCCTTCGGGATCGGCCGCACGGACGAGGCTGCAGGCCCTCGCACCACGGCCGTGAACGCCGCGAGCGTCGCGGGCGTCCACCGGAACGCCGCCGGGTCATCCCACTCGAAGAAGCGCAGCATCCGGCTGCGACATGAGGGTTTCTTCGTCGCCAGTCCGCCGGCCGAGCCGGACGGCCAGCGCTCCTCGTCGTAGAGCCAAACCTCCATCTTGAGCTTCTTCGCCTCGTCCATGCCAGCCTTGACGCACTCGAACCAGCGCCTCGACAAGTACGGCGTCGCCAGGCCCCAACCCGGGTAGATGAAGAACCCGCCGAAGCCCATCCGGCGCATGACGCGGATTTGCCGGCGCAGTTCCTCCGGCTCGATCTCCCCGTTCCACGACCAGAACGACTTCCCGCGCCAGGCGGCGCCGGGGGAGGCGAACTCGCGCGCTATGGCCGATCGCGGCCGGGGCCGATCAGCGCTGCTCACGGCAATCTCCTTTTCAGTCGGGATTTCCCATTCGACCGTCCTCCCGAGGGCGTTATGCCTTCGAACCTGTGGTTGAATCCGGATGGCGTCGTAAAAGCGCGGCAGGCGGCGAATCAACACCACGGCGCACGACGAGCGGAATCTCTCCCGACGCCCTTCTCAACAGCGCGGTGTTTCCCCGTTCCATCGTTCTTGCGTGTTGACGCTTGGCTGGTTTGAGAATGACCGGGGTTACGAAGGCCGCCGCGTTTTCGCCGCCGCCAGCTCGGCCAGGAAATCGCCCATGCCGGAGATCAATTCCGCGCGCGGGCGGCTGGACAGCTCCGCGATCTTCCGCACCAGCGCGCTGCCGACGATCACCCCGTCGGCGGCGCGGGCCACGGCGGCGACCTGCTCCGGACGCGAAATCCCGAACCCCACCGCCACCGGCTTGTCCGTCACCGCCTTGAGTTTGGCGATGTGATCGGCCAGGTCGGGCGGCAGTTCATGGCGCGCGCCGGTGGTGCCGGCGACGGCGATATAATAGATGAACCCGCGCGAACGCGCGGCGACGGCCTTCATCCGCTCCGGCGGCGTCGTCGGCGCCACCAGGAAGACCGGATGCAGCCCGTGGGATTCCGCCAGCCGCGCCACCTCTTTCCCCTCGTCGGCCGGCAGCTCCGGGATGATGACGCCGTCCACGCCGGCGTCGGCCGCGCGTTGGAAATAGCTCTCCGGCCCGATGCGCCAGACGATGCTGTAGGAGACCATCGTCAGGATGGGCACGTCGCAGCGCCTGCGCACGTCGCGGACCATCTCCAGGATCGGCTGGACCTTCAGCCCCTTCTCGAGCGCGCGGACGTAGGAACTCTGGATCGTCGGCCCGTCCGCCACCGGATCGGAATAGGGGATGCCCACTTCGACCAGGTCCGCGCCGCGGCGCGCGAATTCCTCGATCAACGCGCCCGTGGCGGCCAGGTCCGGGTCGCCGGCGGTGATGAACGGCATCAGCGCCGCCGCGTTCGCCGCCCGCGTTCGCCGGAACGCTGCGTCAATCCGGTTCATCGAACCTCACCCCTTCATTCTTACCACCAAGGCGCAAAGAGACAACGGCTTCCACCACGGAATACACGGAGCACACTGAATGACTTTCCTAAACAGCTTCAGTGTCTTCAGTGTGTTCCGTGGTAGCAATATCAGTTGGCGCTCTCGGCGCCATACGTCTTTCACCACGGAATACACGGAGCACACCGAATAACTTTCCTAAACAGCTTCAGTGTCTTCAGTGTGTTCCGTGGTTGCAACATGAGTTG
>Ga0187876_1000022_pt1 | contig 140131 bp, 115 predicted proteins | sample June2016WEW_17_4_FD_133000 | JGI IMG/M metagenome (GOLD analysis project Ga0187876, IMG submission 133000) | Peatland microbial communities from SPRUCE experiment site at the Marcell Experimental Forest, Minnesota, USA - June2016WEW_17_40 | ecosystem: Environmental > Terrestrial > Soil >... | reverse complement strand
CGCATGCAAACGGACGGCAAGCCGTGGGGCAAAGGCAAGGGCTACTGGGGCCGGGTGCCGATCTGCCCGAAGCAGTCCGCCTGATCTTGCCTATGGGAGATCACAATGCTCAGGTGCGCACGTAGGACAGGCGCCCTTGTTCCGCTCCCAGGCGGGCATTGTACACTACCAGGTACAACGAGCGACGCGTCAGGAAGAACTGGTGCGTCGCGTGGTAGATGTGCTGGCCGCCGAAATCCCAGGTGTTCAGGGTGAGGGTCGTTTCCGGCTGTTGCGGATGAGCCAGCGCCAGCCGATTGACGTCGATGCCGTGCGTTGTCTCCAGCCCAGGCTCGAAGCTTTGACCGCGTAGCGCGCGCAGCAGTGACGATTTTCCGGTCCCGCCCTCACCGACGAGCAGCAGCTTGGCTTCGTAGCGTATGACGCCGTTAGCCAGCAGGGCGCGCAGAAACGCCAGAACGCCCGTAGTGCCGCACGCAACTACCTCTGGTGGTGGCAGAATCAGGTCGGGGTTCTCATCCAGGTATAGGGTCCTCAAGGTGGTGAGCTGGCCGAGCTCGGGCGGCAGGCTGATCAGTTGGTTCGCCTCCAGGTTGAGCTGCCGCAAGGCGGAGAGCCGGCCGAACTCCGGCGGCAGGCTGCTCAGCTGGTTCCCGCTCAGGTGGAGGCCCGCCAAGACGGTGAGCCGGCCGATCTCGGGCGGCAGGCTGCTCAGCTGGTTCCCGCCTAAGTACAGCTCCTGCAAGGCGGTGAGCTGGCCGAGCTCGGGCGGTAGGCTGGTCATCTGGTTCTCGCGCAGGTACAGCTCCTGCAAGGCGGTGAGCCGGCCGATCTCGGGCGGCAGGCTGGACAGCTGGTTCTCGCTCAGGTCCAGCACCTGCAAGGCGGAGAGCCGGCCGAACTCGGGCGGCAGGCTGCGCAGTTGGTTCTCGCGCAGGTCCAGCCACTGCAAGGTGGACAGCCAGCCGAGCTCGGGCGGCAGGCTGCGCAACCGATTCCCCTTCAGGTCCAGCGTCTGCAAGGCGGAGAGCTGGCCGATCTCTGGCGGCAGGCTGCTCAACCGATTCCCCTTCAGGCCTAGTGCCTGCAAGGCGGTGAGCCGGCCGATCTCGGGCGGCAGGCTGGGCAGCAGGTTCTCTTGCAGATGGAGTTTCTTCAAGGATGTGAGCTGGCCGATCTGGGGCGGCAGGCTGCGCAGGTGGTTCTCGCTCAGGTTGAGCGTCTGCAAGGCGGTGAGCCGGCCGATCTCGGGCGGCAGGCTGGGCAGCAGGTTCATGCGCAGGTCGAGCGCCTCCAAAGCGGTGAGCCGACCGATCTCGGTCGGCAGCTCTGTCAGACCACGTGCCGAGAGGTCCAGCACGGTGACCGAGTCACCAACATAGGTGCATTGGATGCTCTGCTCCGGAGCGCCCAGCGCGGTGCTCAAAGCGGCCATTGTTAGGCGATCTGTCGACACCGGCTATTCGCCTCCTCGATATACAGAGCGAAGTGCACGAAAGCGTGACTGCTCCGATATGATACAGCATTGGTTCGACATTGCCTATTGGCGCATAAGGCGATGGTACTCCGGTGGCCGTGCCATCTACGGATCTCAGACATGTCCGCAAGCCAGGTGCGGCAGCGCAGTGGAGGTGAATGGCGTGGACGCTGCCGGTAACTCCATTGGACGGAGCACCAGCTTCTTGATGGGTGCGGCGCTCAATCCCACGGCGCCCGACCTCGAGCTGGAATTGGATAGGCTGGCGTGTACCTCATGCCGACCTTCGGGCGCTACGAGCCAATTGCCGCGCTCGTGCGCGAGCTTCGCGAGCGGGAGTCGGCCGGCGCGGCGAGGGCCTAGAGCGAAGCCACGTTGAAACCTGCACGTCGCGGCTTGGCGATGGAGCCGCTCGCCGGTACGGCACGGAGGCGAGCACGATGCTCGCGGTCCCGGCAGGGTGCGGCTCAATGCGGATTCCGCAGTGGCTTCGGTATAGTGCTCTATCGCGTTGCGCACTGACGCCTGGTCCCCACGTGTATGCACCTGCGTGCGCATCGTTGTCACGCAAGCGTTGAACCGTGTGATACACTCCCCCGGGATACCTGGCGCACGCAGGGATGGGGGGGAACGACCGCACTCCGCGGGAGCCGCACATGCAACGACACTTACCGAGCGCTCACGCCCGATTCCTGGCCGCCGTCTGGATCTCCAGCTACGGCGATTGGCTGGCGACGGTGGCCATCATGACGCTGCTGCTGGGCACGACCGGGTCGACTGCCGCGCTCGCCGGCTACGTGTTGGTCTTCTCCGCACCGCGCCTGGTAGGCCCCATCGTGGGCGGCCGCCTGGCGGACCGCATTGCGCCGCACCGCGCACTGGTGCTGTGCGCGGCCGTGCAGACGGTGATTTCGCTGTGCACCGCGCTCGCCGTGGGTGTACCGGCCATCGCCGCGATTTACCCGCTGGTCTTTCTCAATAAGTTCCTCAGCGCGGCGAGCCGGAGCACGCATGCCCCCATCATCGCCGCTATCACTCCTGAGGACAGGCTCACGAAGGTCAACGGGCTGTATTCGGCGGGGCTCCAGTCGTCGCTCTTTGCCGCTCCGGCTCTGGGCTCGGGTTTGCTCGCCATCACTTCGCCGACGAGCCTCATGGTGATCGACGCGTTGACGTTCCTGGTGACTATGCTGCTTGTCAGTAGCCTGCCCATCGCACGGGCAGAGTACACGGCCAGCCAGCCAAGGTTCTCCTGGCGCCAGCTCGTCGGCAGCACACCAATCACCAGGTTGCTGGCCTGCGCTTATGCAGCGGAAGCAATTACCGCCGCAGTCGTGCTCACCGTGCTTACACCCATCGCCGCCGATCGGCTGCATAGCGCGAGCGACGTGGGGATCCTCTATGCCGCGGTAGGAGCCGGCGGGATCGTGGGCGGGCTGGTCGTCTCACGGTGGCGCATCCCGGCGGATCGGCCGGCGCGCATCGCCGGCCTGCTCTCGGTGTACGTCATCGGAGTCGCCCTTCTGGGTCCATGTGACAGTGTCCTGCTCACGCTGCTTCTGCTGGCCGTCTCCAATGTTGCCGATGGTATCGGCTTTGCACATGCGACCACGCTACTGCAACGCAGCGTCCCCCGCGCACGCCTCGGCGCCGAAATGGGCGCATTCTTCACGGGCGCCAATGCCGGCATGGTGGCCGGCGCACTGCTCGGCGTCGCCGCGGGCAGTGTTTTGCCCTGGACGTCCTTGCTGATGGTCGCCGGCTGTGTCTCGCTCATCCTGCTGCTTGTGGTTGGCTGGCTCGCGCGGGGCCTACCCGAGCACGCCGCTATGCAGCCTTAACTCTGCAGCGGCCTGGGAGAGTGTCGATTGACGGGGTTGGATGGGGGATGCTGATCTTGGCAAGGCTGCTCGAACTTTCGGAGTCGTGCGGGAGCGTCGTGTCGTGGCGATGGGTGCAGCGTGGGGTAGATCTGGGGACGAGCAGGATGCTCGCGGCCCCGGAGTCGTGCCGTGGCGATCCGCGCTTTCGTGGCCAGAAACGGGGACGAGCAGGATGCTCGCGCTCCCGGAGTCGTGTGGGGCGTCGTGTCGTGGCGATGCGGATGACGCTCGACACGTCTTGGGGCGGGCGCGACAAAGAGGGTGCGCGGTGCGTCTCCGGGATCGTGCGGCTCAAATGTGCAGGACGATCTTGCCGAAGGTGGTGCGCTGCGCCAGCAGGCGGTGGGCCAGCGGGGCGTCGGCTAGGGGCAGCACGCGATCGATTACGGGGTGCAACTGGCCCCGAGCTACCAGGTCACTCAGCTGCCGGAAGCGGTCCGCGATTTGGTAGGGCGGCAGGGCGCTTGCGTTCAATCCCAGTACGCTGATGCCGCGGGGCACGATTTGGCGCAGGTCGACGCGGACGTCGCTGCCGCCGAGCAGACCCACGGCTACGAGTACGCCGCCAACGGCCAGGCACTCCACGCTCCGCGTGAAGGTTTCGCCACCCACGGCGTCGAGGACGACGTCGACGCCCCGGTTGCCGGTCAGGCCGCGGGCTTGCGCCACGAAATCGGCTCGCGTGTAGTTGATCACCTGGTCGGCGCCGATCTCACGGGCGCGATCCAGCTTCGTGTCCGTGCTGGCGGTGGCGATCACTCGCGCACCCAGCAGCTTTGCAATTTGTATCGCGGCGACGCCCACGCCACCGCCGGCCGCGTGAATGAGCGCCCACTGTCCGGCACGGATGGCCGCGCGATCCACCAGCGCCTGCCAGGCGGTGAGGGCCGAGAGTCCGAGGGCCACTGCATCCTCATAGCGCATTTCCCGCGGTATCGGCATGACCAGCGGGGCCGGAACCGTGATCAGCTCGGCGTAGGTGCCGTTTCGGGTGCGGCCCAGCGTGTCGCCGCTCACGAATACGCGGTCGCCGGACCGTGCATCGGCGCCTGAGCTCCGCACTACGGTGCCGGCGCCGTCGATGCCCAAGATGTGGGGGAGACCCTTGCCGAGCGGGACTCGACCCTCGCGCAGCAGAAGATCGGCACGATTGACCGCCGCGGCGCGCAGGCGCACCAGGAGCTCGTTACGAACGGGCTCGGGCGCCGGAGCATCCTCGTACCGCAGCACTTCCGGGCCGCCGGTGCTGTGGATGCGAACCGCACGCATCACTCTAGTGGATTGAGACGATTCGGACTGTGCGCGAACCCGCCGGCGCATTCACTTCGACGACGTCGCCCGCGGCATGGCCGAGCAGGGCGCGTCCCATTGGCGATTCGTTGGAAATGCGGCCCTTCGGAGGGGCTGCTTCGAGTGGTCCGACAATCGTGTATGTATCTTGATCTCCATCTTGCTCAATGGTGACCTTAGAACCCAGCTGGACAGCGCCTGTGGAGGGACTCTCAATCAGCACCGCATTGCGCAGGAAGTGCTCGAGTGTGGCAATGCGCCCTTCCAGAATCGCTTGCTCGTCCTTTGCATGATCGTAGGCTGCGTTTTCGGAGAGATCCCCGTCCTCTGCAGCCGCGCCAATCTGCGCCGCGATCTCGGCGCGCCGCACCTTGACTAGATGCTGGTATTCGGCCTCGATCTGGGCGCGACCTTCGGCAGTGAGCGGCACGGGCTTGTCGTTCATAAATACAGCGTCCCTATTCATAACGGACAGACACGGAGGTCAGTCCCTACGTCCAACCTACAGTACGGCACGCGGCGCTTGCGCCGTGAGAATGGTGCCCACGCTTTCCAGCGCCGCACAGACTTGGATGCGAGTTTCCACTAAGCTGCCGGAGTTGTCAATAATAACATGCACGCGATCGCGGTAGATATCTAGCCGCGGTTGTGCTGCCAATCGCCTCCTGGCCTCGGTCTCGCTGAGTCCCCTTGCTTTGATGAGTCTTTCCCACTGTTTGTCAGCACGCGCCGTCACCCACCATACAGTGTTAATCAGCGGGCCGAGGTCCCCATCCAACAGTTTGACCGCATCGATTACCGCGGTGGCGTTGCGGGTCAGCGCCGCCAACTCGCCACGCACCAGGCGGCACACTGCTGGATGGACGATCGCTTCAAGCCGGCGCAGCTCCCGCGGATCCGAAAAGACCACGCCGCCCAGGCGGCTTCTGTTGATTTGGCCGTCTGCCTCCAGAACCGAGGGACCGAATGTAGCTAGAATGGCGTCCCGCACGCCAGCATCATCGCGCAGGACAGCGTGCACGACCCGGTCAGCATCGATTATCGTGGCGTCGGCCAACTCGCGCAGCATGCCATCCACCGTGGATTTGCCACACGCAATATTACCTGTAATGCCGATAACCAGCAAGCATCAACCTCTCAGACCTCCGGCAGCGGCCGAATGACGAAGATGGTGCCGCCGCGGCAGCTTGCAGCATTGACGGTTTGACGCCACGCGACGCACTCAGTGATCCATGGCCGCGGTGCCGTTTGTGCCGGGTGCACGCTTGGCGCGGGCCTTGTTGATGTACTCGCGGATCTTGTCTACCGCATCCGCCAGCTCCATGAACTCGGCATAGTCGAAATCCATGACCATGCTGCGCTCCAGAAACCCGACGCTCACCGTCTCGGTATCCGGGTCATCCCAGGCGACGAAGAATTCATTGTCGACGATGTCTGGGTACTGCTCGCTCTTCTGGCTCATTGACATTTCCTTATCAACTCCTGGATTGTCAGCGCGGCTTCTTGCACACTTGCAACCGGGACGAACTCGCTGCCATTGAGTAGCGCGCGCCCGGCGGTCTCCTCGGTTCCTGCCAGACGCACGACGGCCGGTACGCGGAGGTTCATCTCGCGCGCGGCCTGGAGCATACCTCGGGCTACCTCATCACAGCGCGTGATGCCGCCGAAGACGTTGAAGATGATCCCCTTGACTTCGGGGTCGCTCAACACCATGGTAACTGCCTTGGCTACAACAGATGCCTGCGCGCCGCCTCCGATGTCGAGGAAGTTGGCCGGTTTTCCGCCGTTTGCAGTCACGACGTCGAGGGTATTCATTACCAGCCCGGCGCCGTTGCCGATGACGCCTACATCGCCACCCAGATGTACGTACGTCAGGCCCTGTTCGGACGCCAGGCGATCCATGGGGTTGTCGAAGGAGTCGTCGCGATAGGGCAGTAGCTCGGGGTGCCTAAACACGGCGTTGTCGTCGATGTCGACCTTGGCATCTGCCACCACGACGTTGCCTTCTTGGGTGATCACCAGCGGATTTACCTCGGCGAGGAGGCAGTCGTAGCGCACGAGGGCCTGGTAGAGTCCCTTGATAACCGATCCCAGCGCACGCAGCCGGGCTTGGTCGAAGCCGGCCCGCAGCATTGCTTGCCTGATCTCAAAGTCGTGCAGACCAAACGCCGGGTCGATCTCGACACGGACGATGGCGTCCGGATAGCTCCGCGCGACCTCCTCGATGTCGACGCCACCCATGGCACTCAGCATCAGCACGAACCGCTTGCTGGTGCGATCGTTTACGATGCCGGCGTAGTACTCGGTGGCTATGGCTAGCGCGGGCTCGACGAGCACTTTGCGGACGACCAGGCCTTTTATCTCCATGCCCAGTATCCGCGCGGCAAGCTCCCGCGCCTCGCGGGCAGTGGCGGCCACTTTCACGCCGCCGGCCTTGCCGCGCCCGCCAATGTGTACCTGAGCCTTGATTACGACCCTGCCGAGACGATCGGCAATTGCGGCTACTCCGTCGGGAGTGGATGCGACTTCGCCTGGCGGGACGGGTAGGCCGGCGGCCCGGAACAGTTCTTTCCCCTGGTGCTCGTGCAGCTTCATTGACAGCTGTCCCCCTAAAACAGTGTGCGCTGTCTATACAGCGAGCGCGTATCCCATTCTACACTGGGATTGTCGCGCTCTGCTACTTGAAGATCAAACGGCACAGGTCGGTGCAGCAGGCCAAAGTGGCGCCGCATGGCGGCGAGCGCGATGGATGGCCGGTTATTCTCTTCGCTCAAATGTGCGAGCCACACCCACCGGTCGTGATCCGCGCCAGCCAGCAGCTCGAGCAGCTCGGCGGTTTGCTCATTGGCCAGGTGGCCGCGATCGCCGGCTATGCGGCGCTTGAGCAGTGCAGGGTACGTGGGATTCGCAGCCAACCTGCCCCGATCGTGATTGGCCTCAATGACGGTCAGATGGGTATCAAACAGTGCTTCGTGCACGTGCCGTGGGCAGTGTCCAAGGTCGGTGGCGATGCCTACGCGCCAGTCGCCGCAGGTGATGTGAAAGCCAACGGGGTCGGCGGCGTCGTGCGGTACGGGGAAGGCGTGGATTTCGAAAGGGCCTAGCGTCGCGGTCTCGCCACGGACCAGCGGGTGCAAGTTGACGCCGCGTCCGAGCTGCATCGCGGCCAGGGTGCCGGGCGTGGCAACCAGAGCGGCCTCGGTCTGCCGGGCGAGCACATCGGCGCCCGCGATATGGTCGCCGTGCTCGTGGGTAATCAGAATACCGATCAGGGGCGAGCCGTAGGACGCGTGCTTGCGGATGAGGATCTTCAGCTGGCGGGCGCTGAGACCCGCGTCGACGAGCAGGCTCGCCGTGGCGGATTCCACCAGCATGGCGTTGGCGGAGCTGCCGCTGGCCAGGGACTTGACGCGAAGATCGCCGGCCGGCAGTTCCATTCACCCTCGAGCAGCCGGCGCGTGCCGCCTGCGTGGCGCTACAACATCGAATATCAGATGTGTAGTGTACCCCGTGATCCTGCTGTTGGTGGTTCTGGGGATGCTGGACGGTTTGCACCGTCGTTCACTGTTGCACGCTCTGAGCGCTTACACTAGCTTCTGGCCGCGGCTCGCGGCAAGACGAACTCCTTATCGGAAGGTGTTGGTCATGGAGGCTCAGAGTATTCTAAACCCCGAGGCGCTTACGCTCTTCCTGTACTTCGTAGTTCCGGGCTTTGTCGCACTCCATTTCTACGACGTAATCGTGCCGTCGGAGCGCAGAAGCTTCGGCGACGCGGTTATCCAGCTGGTCAGCTACAGCTTGTTTACGAATTTGCTTACCTTCTGGGCCTACCAGTGGGTCCTAGGCGGAATTAACACGGGCGATTTCATTGATCACTATGGATGGGCCTACACGCTTATCTACGTGCCGATGACGATAGCCGTCGTATTTGTCCTGCCAGCGCTGCTTGCGATATTCGCGTACAAATCCAGATCAGAACGGGGAATGCTCCAGAATGTGCTCGGTTGGTTCGGTATCAAGCATCTCCCAGTCAATCAGATGCCGACGGTATGGGATGCCTTCTTCAGCCAGAAACCGACCCTGTCCCTCATATTCCACATGAAGGATGGGGAGACAATCGTCGGAGCATTCGGGAACAGATCATTTGCATCAGCATATCCTGCCGAACAGGTGGTGTACGTGGAGGAGATCTTCATGATCAATGAGCAGACGGGGTTTCTTGAACAAACACCCAGCCGGTCTGGTGCTATCATTAGATTCGAGGACTGTGATTACATCGAGACAATACCACAGCACCCGACGAACAGGCAGTAGCTGCCAGCGCATTGGGTGGCCGGCGCGGAGGAGTATCACGTGGGCAAGGATCGCATTGCACAAGAAGTTATTGCAGAGCCGGGCCGAAAGGGCGTGTATATTCCTGACAAACCGTTCGACTTCACGAGTCTGCCGAGAGTAGCGACCAAGAACGTGAGTAGTCGTGTGGCGCCAGCCTCGCGCGCCTCGGCTCCCGTAAGGCCAGGAGAGCGCAGCAATGAACAACGGCGACAGGCTAAGTGAGCAGCTACCCAACGAGTCGGCTACCTTCGGGAAGGGCGCGTATTCCGCTGCCCAACCTTATGACTACAACAACTTGCCGCAAGTCATGCCGGCCGCGGGGCAGCCAGCTCAGGCGATTCCATCCGCGAGCGTGATGCAGGCGCCGGGATCGGCGCAGCCGATCAGCCAGCAGCCGAAGGAAACATCGAACCGCTAGGCGGACATCGCCACAAGGTGCGTCGTTGCGCCCTCGGCTCGTCATCCAATGGCAGCGCTAGGCTGCTGTGTGGGGCACGATGTCTTGCGTTTTGACGCGCCGTCAGGCATAGCCAGTCAGGCAAGCTCACTGCGCATCCGTTGCAGTGCAGCGTAGAGGAGGGGATGGTAGACGCGGGCATAGGCACCCGCGTAGTGGATCGCCTCGCCTCCATACCCGGCCTTGAAGCGAGACACGCCCGCCAAGGGCTCGTGCTCGTCGTCCGTATCCGCGATGCCAAAGAGGTCGTAGCGGGTGGCACCACGCGACTTGGCCCACTGCAGGGCTTCCCACTGGAGGAGGTAGTTGGGCATTAGCTGGCGGCTCTCTCGTCCGTCCGCGCCGTACAAGTACGTGGCTTCGCGGCCGAACTGATGCACCATGATCCCGGCGAGTAGAGTATCCGCGTGCTCGGCCAAGAGCAGCACGGTGTCGCCGGTAGCGCGGCCCCGTTCCCAGAACCGCCGGAAGTAATCGGCGCCCCGCCCGACGAAGTGGTCGCGAGCGCAGGTGGCCAGGTAGAGATCGTGCCACCTGGCAAGGTCATCCGGGCTGGAGGCGTGGCGTACCTGCACCCCGTGCTTTGCGGCAAGGCGTGTGTTGTAGCGCCATTTCGGCTTCCAGCCTGCCTGGATCTCTTCGAGCGAAGGTGTCAGATCGAGAACTCTGGTCGAGGTGTGCTGGATCGGCTTTGCCGGCCGCAGACCGAGGCGCTGCAGCCGGGCTGCCAGCGTCGGGTCATAGGCTACGGGCAGCTCCCAGATGATGACCACCGCGCGCACCCGGCGCGCCAGCCGATCGAGCGCCTGCAACATCGCCGCTACCTGGTCGTCGCGCGAGTAATCGAGGAGAGGGCCGCGAGGCAGGTAGCCGATGGTGAAGGGGTTGTATTTGGGAACGCGGCGAAACAGCACCTGGGCCGCTGGCGCCGACGCGCGATCCGGGTCCTGAAGGCAAAGCCGGTATGGCGACCAGCCAAGATGGCGGCGGAAGTAGCCCCAGCCGGCTGATTGCATGAATCCGGCGTGCGGATGCGACTGCACCAGTTCGTCCCAGGCAATGGGATCGCGAATAAGCTCTGCATTGCACGGTGGGTCGCTGTCTGACGTCGCGGCTGCCGGACCTTTGGTATGCATGTTAGACCAGCTTACTTGTCGCTCGAGCCGTGGTGTGTGCTTGAGGCGTTTCGTGTCCTACGAGGGCGGGCAAGATGCCCGCGCCCCCGGAACTCCTTTGTCGTCCGAGCCATGGTACCTGCCCCAAGCGTTCTAGGTGGTGCCCAACGAGGGCGGGCAAGATGCCCGCGCCCCCAGGCACAGCGTAGTATAGCCAATTTGGGCAGCTTCCCCCCTTCCATATTCTGAAAACTGCGCTACAATGCAAGTGAGATCGTTTTCTTGCGCGTTAATCCTGCGCCGCTGGGAGCTGGTTGCAAGTGAGCATGGCGTGCAAGGCTCAATGAGTGCTGTAGGGCCGTTTAGGATGGCCGGTACGGCGGAGAAGGCGAACTCACTGCCCAGGTAAAGTCCACGCCGCCTCGCGACGGTGTGGCCGGCGAATGTGCTGTGTTGCCATGGCACTACGTGGTCGCGAGCAATGGGAGCTAGGGACGTTGCCCCAGCTTCGATCTAGGTAAACGGCCTGGCTTCAACCGGTGCACGGCGCTAGTCTTGCGTTTTGATCCAAGCCGGCAACGCGTTTGAACGCCAAGCCGCATCGTGCGGGTACTGCCGGGTGGGTTCTGCGCTGCAAACATCATGGGAAGTGCTACCGCTGCGAGTGTGGCCGGCCCAGGCCCCTTGTATGCGAGACACAGTGCAGCGCGAGCTGGCTGCAACTGCGCCGGTAGCCATGACGGTGGGGAAGATACCTGCAGCGACAGGATCGAGCGTTAGGACTGCAGGCCGCATGTTGGAGCACGTCGGGGAGCACATCAGGTTGAAAGGAAACTACAGCGACCATGACAGAGGTACGGCTGTTGGCTGACGAGGTAGTGGCGCAAACGCCTCCCGCGCGCAAGCGCAGCGCGAGAGTCGTAGTCGATGCAGGGGAGGTTGAATCTAAACCGGCCCGCAAGCGGCCATCGAAGAATGCGGTGGCGGGTCGGGCCGAGCCTAGCAGCCCCGTAGCAACCGAAGCCGCGGCGCTCGCGACGCCGGCACCAGTGCTAGACATCGTCGCGCCGCCCGTAGCGCTGGCACCAGTGCAGGATGTCGCCGCGCCGCCCGTTCTCCAGGATGGAGACAGCTCGACCGCAAGACCAGCACCGCTTTCCAGGGCCAAGAAGCGCGTAGCGACTCCAGCCCCAGTGCTCGCCACCGTTGCGGAGCCCCAAGTCGTAGTGCCGGCCGCTACCGAAGTGCCGGCGCCGGCGCCGGTTCCTGTGGCGGAGGAAGCCACTGCAACGCCCGCCCCGCGGCCGGCCCGGCCCGCTCGACGGCCGAGCACGCGAGCGAAAGCTGCTGCAGCGGCGGACACAGCGGCCCCGGTAGCAGCTGTGAGCGACGGACCCCAGCTTACAGGCGCACCGGCGCCCGATATCGTGGCCGTGGCTGAGAGCGCCACCCAGGCTGCCGCAGGCGATCGGCCAGAGCCCCAGGCCGGCCCGTTCACCCAGAGCGCGCCTGCCGCTGAATCTCCAGAGCAGCCGGGCATGACTGCCCTGGATCAAGCGGCACCTGGCGGCACACCGCAGACTGGCGAGCAGGCCCTCGCGCAGCAAGCGTCAGGGCCTCGCCCCCAGCAGGGCGCACCCGGCAGGCCGCCCGCACAACTCCAGCAACCGGGGCAGCAGCCCCGACCGGGACATGGCTCCCGGAATCAGCAGGGGTTCGCGGCCCGGGCGCAATCCAGCGCGCCTGCGCCTAGTCAATTCAATGACGGTGGCGCAAGCCAGACGCAAGACCAACGGGGCCGGCGGCGCCGGCGGCGGCGCGGACGCGGCACAGGGGTTGGGAACGTGCCAATGAATACCAATGTGCCAATGACTACCAATGGCGCGGTGGCCAACGTGACGCCAGCGATGCTACCCCAGAGCTACGAGGAGCGAGCGCCGATCGTGGAGCTTGCTCCGCCACAGCGCATGCCCGTGTTTGAAGTGCATGGCATGCTTGATTTCTTGTCTAATGGCGAGGCCTTTCTCCGTGAGGAAGATCTGCGGGTTCGCGGCGACGATCCATTGATAGGCGTACGCGACATCCGGCGCTTCGACCTGCGCAACGGCGACGGTGTGCAGCTCGAGGCTCGGCCGGGCCGGGGCCGCGGCCCCGTAACAGTTGAGCGGGTGCTCACCATCAACGACGAGCCGTTCGACCAGGTGCGCACGCGTAAACGGTTCGAGGACCTCACGCCGATCTATCCCGATCGCATGATCAAGCTCGAGACGGGCACACAGCCCATCACTACCAGGATGCTCGACATGTTCGCCCCGGTAGGCTTCGGCCAGCGAGCCCTTATCGTGTCCCCGCCCAAGGCCGGCAAGACGACGATTCTCAAGCACATCGGCAGTGGTGTCACCACGAACTATCCCGACGCGTCCCTGATCCTATGTCTGGTGGGTGAACGTCCCGAGGAGGTCACGGATCTGCGGGTGTCGCTGCCCAAGGCAATCATGTTCGCCTCCAGTTTCGACGAAGAGGTTGAGCGACACGGCCATCTGGCGGAAATGGCGATCGAGCGGGCCAAGCGACTGGCTGAGCAGGGGAAGGACGTGGTCGTGCTGCTCGACAGCATCACGCGTCTCGCACGCGCCTTCAACCTCGGTGGCGGCGGAGGCGGCCGGACGCTCTCGGGCGGCATGGATGCCAGCGCGCTGACCACGGCTCGGCGTATCTACGGCGCCGCTCGTGCCATTGAGCAAGGCGGCAGTGTGACCATCATCGCCACGTGCCTGGTGGACACCGGCAGCCGGCTGGACGACGTCGTATACGAGGAGTTCAAGGGCACCGGCAATATGGAGCTGCACCTCGATCGGGGCCTGGCCGAACGGCGCGTCTTCCCCGCAATCGATGTCAGCCGGTCCAGCACGCGGAAAGAGGAGCTGCTGCTCGATCCGGCTACTCTGAAGTGGTCGACGCTACTGCGGAGGCGCATCGCCGGCATGCAGGCCGTGGCGGCAACTGAACAGCTGATCGACCGCCTTTCCAAGACGCCGAGCAATAGAGTGTTCATCGACTTGCTGTCCCGATCGCAATCGTGAGCTGACAGGTTGTGCTGCTCTGTAGACTCCTAAGCGCAAGAGTGGTACATCGATCTAGGTGGCACGCTGGACGTGGTGCCCCGTTGTGTAAGGAAATGCACCATGCCTACATTGGCGCCGTGCCAAGGCGTGACCCTGGTGGATGACCTCGCTCGTGTTGAGGCTGAGCTTCGCTCGGTCGGGCACGATGCCGGCTCCGTCTTGCATGAGGCTATTCACCACCATCTGTCGACGGGGGGGAAACGGCTGCGCCCACGGCTGGCCTTGCTGGCTGGGCGAGTGGCCGGCGGTGACGTTTCCCCGGAGCTCGTGCGGTTCGCCACGATCACCGAGTTGGTCCATGCGGCGTCACTGGTGCACGACGACACGCTAGATGACTCGCCGACGCGACGCGGCGTAGAAACGGTGCGTTCGCGGTATGGCAATCATCTTGCCGTGCTGGTGGGCGATTACCTGTTTGCCCAGGCGGCGATACTCACGGCGAGCCTTGGCAGCTTGAGGTTGATGGCCCTGCTGGCCGAGACCATTCAGTCGCTGGTGCAGGGCGAGCTTGCCCAGCTGAGCGCTGCCTACCGCATTGAGGCGAGCGCGGAGAATTACGAGTCACGCATAGCTGCCAAGTCTGCCAGCCTCTTCGTCTTTGCCGCGGAAGGCGGCGCGGTACAGGCGGGCGCGGTGGAGGAGCAGGCGCGCGCGCTACGCAATTATGCGCACTACCTGGGTCTCGCTTTCCAGATTGCGGACGACGTGCTCGATTACACCGCCAGCGCCGACGAATTGGGCAAGCCGGCGGGTAGCGATCTGGCGAACGGCGTGGTCACCTTGCCCGCACTGTACTATCTGGAGAGGGTTCCGCCGGATGCCGTGGAGCGCCGGCTCATTGAAGAGGGCGGTGACATGACACGCGTCATAGCAGCTATTCGGGCCTCAGATGGCCCTGCGCGCGCTTTGGCGCGCGCTCGCGCGCTTGCTGCTGCTGCGGCTGACGCGCTGTGTGCTTTCCCGCCGTCCCCAGAGCGCGACGCGCTGCACGATCTCGCTGCTGTCACGACCGGCAGGCGAAGCTAGAAGCGTTACCGTTGGGTTCCGGCCGTTTGGCTGCCCAAGAGCGTGTTGGCGCGATTCAGCCTGGCCATCATGGTCTCAGCCTCGGCCCTCAGCTCTGGCGGCCCATCGGCAAAACGATCTGGATGCCACACCCGCGAGAGTAGCCGGTACCGTCTCCGGATGTCTTCACTGCTCGAACCCGGGCGCAGTCCGAGTATTACCCACGGGCTGTCGAGGGAAGGCGCCGGACCGGCTCGCTGATGCGGCTGAGGCCCAGGGCTGTGGTGCGTCTGCTGGCTCGCCGGCGCACTGCCGAATGCTTCGGCCTGGCGTTTCAGCTGGTCAAGGCGCGCACGTTCCTTTACCACCTGATCGCGCAGCCACAGGAGCTCCGCCCGAGCTTCCTCAACGGATCGGTTCGCGGCGCTGAGATCCTCCTCCGCGTCCGTTGCCACCGGCCTCGAGCGTGGCAGCCGGGTGTTTCCGGAGCTTCGACGACTCCTCGACTGCGCGGCCATCCCAACGAGCATGGTCACCAACAGGACCGCGCCGATCGCCAGAGCAGCAACTGAACCGGACACAATCTCACCAAATCCGCATGTGCAGTACACTCGCTACAGTATCGCACAGTGCGCGCACCTGGGGGGCGCCAAGCCTCTCACCCGGCAATCCATCAGATTTGGGGGATGCGCAGGGGGACGGGGGCGCGCCTGCGTCAGCGTACGCGCGGCACGGTGGCGGGTGTACGCGAGACGCGTGCGATCCTGGTCTCTGGCTACGCTGCTGGCTCTGGGAGTGCGGTAGCAGGTTCATGGTGGAGCATCCCGATGGGCACGATTGCGATCACTGGTAGCACCGGCTACATAGGTCGCCGTCTGGTGGCCCGGCTCGTGTCCTCGGGCGTGCGTCCTCGCTGCCTCGTACGCGCCGCGTCGCGACTTACGGGTCTCCCAACCACGAGCATCGACTTGGTTCACGGTGACGTCATCGATCCGGCCACATTGGACGTGCTCATGGAGGGCGTGGACCGCGTCGTGCATACGGCCTCGATTGTGGCCAACCTCAAGCAAACGAAGGCGGTTAGCTACGCGCGCGTCAACGACGTGGGCACAGCAAACGTGGTGGCCGCGGCACAGCGCGCAGGTGTTGGCCACTTCGTGCATCTGGGCGGCATGAATACCATACCCGGCGCGGCTGGGTCGTACATGCGCACCCGCTTTGCCGGTGAGCAGCACGTGATCGACAGTGGCTTGCCATACACCATCGTCCAGCCGTCAATTCTCTTCGGGCACAGATCGGCATTCTTCAGCGCGTTGGCGCAGGTAGTGCGTACGGCGCCGATTGTTCCGGTGCCGGGCAACGGGCAGCTGAAGTTTCAGCCAATCTGGGTGGAAGATGTGGTGACGTGTCTGACGTGCCTGCTGGCTGAGCCGGGCAGAAACGAGACGGTGCCGATCGGCGGCCCTGCGCAGTATACGTACGACCGGCTGCTCGATCTGATTATCGGTGCACTCGGCAAGCACCGGCTCAAGCTGCATCTACCGCTGCCCGCGTTCCGGCTCGTGGCCATTGTCATGCAGAGTGTCCTGCCGACGCCGCCGCTCACGGTTGCCACCCTGGAGTTGTTTGCGACGGGCAGGGACAATACGACCGCACTGGACGCCGTGCCGGCGCGCTTCGGCTTCGCCCCCAGGCCGCTTGAGCAGCATCTGCAAGAGCACGGGCTCTAGCGCCGCACGCTTGCCCTAGTGATAGGGTGCCTTATCTCATACGAATGTGCTCCCCCAAAATGCCAAACAGGTACAGCCATTTGCATGAAGCTCCTTGGGGCGGCCTGGTGTGTACTGATAGTAGGATCAGTTTGGACAGATAGAAAGCGCGGTACACCATGAAGCAAGAGCAAGCTTCCAGCAGGTCCCGGGCTGACATTGCGTTAAGCGCGTTCTCGGATTCGGAAAAGGGCGCGTTCCAGCTCTTGCAGAACAGGTACCGTGAGGATCACGATCTGTTCAGCGAGGCTGAGCGACTCCGGTTGCGCTTCGTGCGGTGGCTGCACGAGACCAAGGCGCTAGAGTCGTAGCCCACGGGTGCAATTGTGGATACCCACGGTAGCGCGTGACGCCCTGCCGCCGTGGGGGCTGCTAACGCTGGGTCTGCCGGTCTAGGTCGGCGCTGGCGAGATGCCCCTCCGTTTTGTGGATGCGGGGCGCAAGGGAGCATGCCACAATGCCGTAGTGATGTGCACCGACAAGCCTCCAAGGGGAAGGCTTCCGTGCCATCACCAGGATCCGTGTGCCGGCGGCCGGGCGAGTGAAGTCGCTCGCATTGCGACCACGGCGCCGGCGACAGGGAACCTGCGTTAGCCGAACGGAGGGAACCTATGATCGTCAAGGAAATCATGAGCTCCGACGTCCTAGCTGTCCGCGCGGACGCCGCGTTGCCGGAGGCAATCGATCTGCTCGAGCATAGTGATGAAGGTGTATTGGCAGTCTACGAGGAGAACAACCTCATTGGCACGCTGAGTGAGCACGACATAGCCGCGTGGATTGCGCCTCCGGGACGCGATGTCAACGGCGCGAAGGTACGCGACGTCGTGCACCGGGAAGCGCCGCTTGCGCGGGAAGACCAGGACGTGCGCGAGGCGGCCCGGCTCATGAAAGAGCAGCACACGAGCAGCCTGGTGGTGATGCGCGATGGCCAACCGATAGGTACCGTCACGCTTGCGGACCTAGCAACCAGAATTGATTTGGAGTCCAGCGCGCCGCCGGCAGCGACCTCGAACGCCTCGGCTGATGGCAGACGCGAACCGCAGATGCAGCCCCAGGGGATGGTGGCTGAACGGCTCATGACGGCTGCACCACCTGCTCGAATCTTCTTGCAGCCGATAGCCGCACCGTCGGTGCTTGGCCTGTTCGGTTTCTCCGCGGCCACGTTCATGGTGGGCGCCTACTACGCCGGCTGGTTTGGCACAACCACCACGCCGCTCTACCTGGCGCCGTTTGTCGCCGTATTTGGGGGACTGGCGCAGTTCTTTGCCGGCATGTGGGCATACAGAGCGCGCGATGGGATGGCAACGGCCATACACGGGACGTGGGGCTCCTTCTGGCTGTCCTACGGCATCCTCTACACGCTGGTGGCCGGCGGCTCATTGACACTGGGTGCCGTAAATCCGGCCTTCGGCTGGTGGTTCATCCCGCTGGCCGCGGTGACGCTTGCGATGGCGATCGCTGCTAGCGGCCGCAATGCCGCGTTCAGCGCGATGCTGCTGATACTCACGGTGGCCAGTGCTATTGCGGCCATTGGACTGCTCGTACCCAGCGCGAACTGGCTCAAGGGCGGCGGCTACGTGTTCATGGTCTCGGCGCTTGTCGCCTGGTACACGGCGACTGCGCTCCTGCTGGAAGAGACGTTCCGGCGGGTCATTCTGCCTCTCGGCCATCTCCACGCCGATGCCAACATACCCGGCCGGCGGTACACTCGCCCCGTGGAATGGCAGTACGGAGAGCCGGGGGTGCGCGCGGGCCAGTAACCGTAAGCCTCGCGGCAGATAGCATTGCTGCACCTGTGGTGCCGGATGGACTTCCATCCGGCACCACTGTGTCGAGGGGCTGAAGACCACCTGGGGCGGGTCTGCATAGTGTGATGCTTGGGCTACGGTATCGTGGCGATCCGTTGGTTCGCGGCGCGCCCAGGGTGCACGCGAGGCGTGTGGTTCCGGGTTTGCGGCTCTCGACCCTTGTGGGTACGGGACAGGGGGGGCCGACTAGCTGCCTGGACGATCGACGGGCTCAGCGGCAATACTAGACGCTGGACGTGTAGCGCCGCAGTATTGACGTCTGCCGCCTGATTGCCTGCTATCCTGCGCAGGTGCAGGCGGGGTTGACGGCGTGAGGTAGATGTGCGTCCGTTTTACGGCGCCAAGCAAGCAAGCATGCGACCTGTTCGCGGGCAAGCCCGATAGAGAGGACCTCAGGAATGCTCAGGACGCTCTTCCTCAATCCTCCGTCTGTCGATGGGTTCGACGGCGGAGCCGGCTCGCGGTACCAGGCCCGGCGCGAGGTCAGGTCATTCTGGTATCCGACGTGGCTGGCACAGCCCGCGGCGCTCGTGCCCGGCAGCAAGCTGATCGATGCTCCGCCGCGGGGCGCCGGCTTTGCTGAGACCGCGACGCTTGCGGCCACCTTCGAGGTCGTGGTGATCCATACGAGCACGCCTTCCTTGCAGAGCGACCTGCGCTTTGTCGAGGCCGTCAAAGGCCAGGCACCGTCGGTGCTCGTGGGTCTGTGTGGTGCGCATGTGACCGTGCATCCAGCCGAGACGCTGGCGGCCTGTCCGGATCTCGATTTCGTGGCGCGCGGGGAGTTCGACTTCACGGTGAAGGAGATCGCCGAGGGCGCGCCGCTGTCCGAGGTTGCCGGCGTGTCCTACCACGACCGCGCTACGAACCAGGCGGTGCACTGCCCAGAGCGTCCCCCGATAGCGGACATGGACCAGCTGCCGTTTGTCGTGGATGTGTACAAGCGGGACCTGCGCGTGGAGGACTATGCCATTGGCTATCTCAAGCACCCCTACGTGTCACTCTATACGGGACGCGGCTGCCGCTCGCGCTGCACCTTCTGTCTTTGGCCGCAGACTATTGGCGGCCATCTGTACCGTGTGCGTAGTCCTGAACACGTATATGAGGAGATGAAGCACGCCGCGAAGCTATTCCCCACGGTGAAGGAATACTTCTTCGACGACGACACCTTCACCGACAACCGGCCTCGCGCGGCAGAGATCGCGCGTAGGCTCAAGCCTCTGGGTATTGCGTGGTCGTGCAATGCCAAAGCCAACGTGCCGTATGACACGCTGAAGGCGATGCGGGAATGTGGCCTGCGTCTGCTGCTGGTCGGTTTCGAGTCCGGCAACCAACAGATCCTGAACAACATCCGCAAGGGCATCAGGCTGGATCGGGCGCGCGAGTTCGTCAAGAACTGCAAGCAGCTGGGAATTACGATCCATGGCACGTTCATTCTGGGCCTGCCCGGCGAGACGCGCGCGACGATGCGCCAGACGATGGAGTTCGCGCGGGAGATCGATCTTGACACTATCCAAGTGTCGCTGGCCACGCCGTATCCGGGCACCGAGCTCTATGCCCAGGCGCTGGCCAATGGCTGGATGAATAGTGACGATCTGATCGACACGCATGGCTACCAGGGCGCGGCGCTGCACTACGCGGGTCTGACTACGGAAGAGATCTATCGGGGGGTTGGAGACTTCTACAAGCAATTCTACATGCGCCCCCGACCGATTCTGCGCATGCTCGGGGGCATGGTGCGCGATCGCGACGAGTGCGCTCGCCGGCTCCGCGAGGGCTGGGAGTTCTTCCGGTTTCTGGGTAGTCGCGGTGGGGCGAACTAAGCTGAACGGGTTGCGTCCAGGAGGTGGCTTATCGGACTATCGGGGCAGCCGGCCAAGATAAGGTCCGGCGTGACCTCACGTCTGTATGCGGCCAAGACCGCGGTGAACCACAGCAGGTCACCGAGGCGGTACTCCTTCCGGAGCAAGAACGGGCGGGCGTCCAGGTGCGTCGTCACGTATCTGGCTGCGCGATCCCCATCAGTCGTCGTAAGCCAGCGGATGCTATTCTGCATCTACAAGCCTCTTCGCCGGTCTATTCCAGAAGCACATGAGCAATCATGGTACTTGCCTCACCGCGGATCATCGCCACGGCTACCGCCCAGCCGCCGTACTGCTTTGCGCAGCCGGTCCTGCTGGAGAAGCTGTGTGCGATGGTGCTGGGAGCCGGTTGGCGGGAGCGGCCTGAGGCCGTAGAGCGCGCGGCGCGTTTCGAGCGGCTCTTCGCCTCGAGCCGGGTCCAGTGTCGCCGGAGCGCCGTCGATCTCCTCACGTACTACGACCGCCCGCGCAGCACAGGAGAGCGCATGGCGGAGTACCGCCGCAGTGCCTATCCATTGGCGCGCACCGCGCTCACCACGTGCCTGGGCGCGGCAGGCGAGCGCAGTGCCGAGCAGGTCACGGATATCTTCGTGGTGTCATGTACCGGGTACGATTCTCCCGGTATCGACCTCCTGCTGGCGCGCGATCTCGGCATGCAGCCGGAGGTGCGACGGGTGGTGATTGGCCACATGGGCTGCTATGGCGCCATCGTCGGGCTACGCCAGGCCCTGGCTGCGCTGCGCGCCCACGACAATACTCTAGTGGCTTTGGTCGACGTAGAGCTGTGCAGTTTGCACTATGCAACCACGGACAGCGTGGACATGCTGACCGGCTACGCGCTATTTGCCGATGGGGTGGCGGCAGCCCTGCTCAGCCCAAGCCCGAATGCACCGGGACCCGAGCTGGTCGACACGTACTGCACGGCGATCTACGGTGCGGCAGCCCAGATGACCTGGCGCATCACCGATGAAGGCTTCGCCATGGGCCTTTCGCCTCGCGTGCCGGTGACGCTGCGCCAGCATGTGGCGGTCGCGGTAGAACGTCTGCTGGCGCCGCATGGCCTGCGAACGGGCGACGTGGCGCACTGGCTGGTGCACCCCGGCGGGCCCAGCATCCTCGATGCGGTGCACGAAAAGCTGGGGCTGAGTGCAGAGCAGATGCAGCTGTCGTGGCAAACATTGCGGGAAAACGGCAATTGCTCGTCTGCCACCGTGTTGATCATGCTGGACACGCTGCTGCGTTCGGGCAGGCCGAGCCGGGGAGAGTGGGGTGTGATGATGGCATTTGGACCCGGACTCACGCTGGAGACGTGCCTTCTGCGGTTTTAGAGGAATAGCCTGGCGAGGTACCGCGGGCTCAGCACTTCGTAGGGCGAGAGGAAATCGCCGGTCACGCCCATCAGGGCATCTGCCATCCGCGGCTGCTGCCTGAGCCTGGCGGCCACGCGCTCGAACAGTGCCGGGCGGGTTGTCACCTCATGGACGATGATTTCGACGAGGCGCTTGGGGAGGAATTGCCGCCGGTAGAGGTCGGCGTACGGTGCGAGCCTCGCCGCGCGAAGGTCGCGCCGCCGCAGGGCCGGTCCGGCGACTCCGACCGCGAGCTCAGCGCTCCGCAGCCCGCGGTAGATGCCTTCGCCCGTGAACGGATCGTAGTAGCCGCCCGCGTCGCCTACCAGGATCAGGCCGTCGTCGATTCGATGCCGAACATGCCAGGCCAATCCGCTGGTAGTCCAGGGTCCGGCTACGATGGTGGCGTGACTCAGGCGGCCAGTCAAATGCGGATGGGTGGTCAGGTGAGACCACAGCAAGGCCTCGATGCCGCCCGCGGCGCGCATGCGCGCCGCGGCGGTACTGGCGGGGAGCACGATGGCGACGTTCGCCAGACCCGACCCCAGAGGTGCGACGCCGCAATAGCCGGTTGGCGCCACGTGCATCTCGCCGAAAGCTCCGATCCCCCCGACGCCTCTCATGTGCGTGACTACCGCGACTTGGCGCAAGCGCCTCGACTGCCGGGCGAGCCCCAACTGCCTGGCTACAGTGGAATGCACACCATCCGCACCGATTACCAGGCGAGTGCGTATGGCAAAGGGCTCGCCGCTCGCGGTGCGGCCGCGCAGTTGTCTGCCATCGCCGTCCCAAGCACCCACCTGGCGCACGGCGCAGCCCTCGCGGACGGTGGCTCCCGCAGACCTTGCGGCGTCAAGCAACAGGGTGTCCAGGTGAAGACGCGGGAGGCCGATGCCTGCCGCGCGATGCGCGACGCCTGCGCTTCTCGCGGCATACGTACCTCGGAATGGCGCGCCAGCATGGGGGAAGATCTGAAAGCCGGCAATCCGGCCATGTTCCAGCCGACGCGCAGCGTCGAGGACGCCTAACTTTGCCAGCATCGGGATCGCTTCGGGGCTGAGCGACTCGCCGCAGGGTTTTGGGCGCGGGAAGCGCGCTTTTTCCAGCAAGGTGACGGCGAATCCCTGCCGGCACAGCAGAATGGCCGTGGCGGCGCCGGCAGGCCCGCCGCCTACCACTACCACGTCAGCGTCCGGCATGCTCATACTGTGCGCCATGGCCGCACGGGTAAGGGGTGCGGCGCCTGCGCCAGTGCGCCAGCGCCGGCTACGCCGCGCACCACCAACCGGAAAGGGAATTGCCGTGTGACCCCGGCGCTGGGAACGCCGGCACGATCGAGCAGCGTCTGGAGCTCTGTCAACGTATAGGCACGCAAAATCGAAGCGGGAGCGTCGTGCAGCGTCAGTCTGTTGCGCAGCAGGACACGGAGCCATCTAGCTCCCAGATATGCGGGCAGGCTTCGCTCCAAGTCCACCAGAATCCAGGCTCGGCGAGACACGCGGGCTAACTCGCGCAGCAAGACCACCGCGTCATCCGGCGGTAGGTGATGCAGCGATAGGACGCACGTTACGATGTCGAACGTGCCACCGGCAAAGGGCAAGGCTCGTCCGTCGCCAAGGTGCAGCGACACGGGAGCATTGCCAAGATAGCGGCGAGCCTCCTCAAGGATGGCCGGGTTTAGATCCAGTGCATGAGCGTCGATGGGCCAGCCGCGCCGATTCGCTTGTTTAAGCAGGGCCAGCGGGAGGTCTCCAGAGCCGGTGGCCACGTCGAGATAGCTGAATGAGGTGAGGCGTTCCTGCTCAACCACACGGATGAGCTCGCGAAGGGTCGTCCGGCGCCAGCCCAGTCCGCGATTGATCAGCCGGATCTCGCGCAGATTCTCGCCGAGCTCGGATGGCGCGAATTCGTGCCCATCCAGTATCTCGAGCATGCGGTTGCGGTGCGCGGTAGGACTGCGAAACGACGAGTGGGGGCCAACGTTCACCGAAGTGATGCCTCAAAGTGATGAACGACGCGCCGCTGGTCGACAGCCCGACTCTGAAGTGGTGTAGGACAGTGCTAAAGCAATCGACCGTCCGTGTGCGTCGCGTCGGGCGTCCTGACGGTCGCCATAAGGTCCTGGCGCCGTCACGGACTCAGGGGCTGACATCCTCACAGGCTTGGTATCTGCCAGTGCATCGGCCCCTGGCCCGTCCTAGATGGTGGTGCTCAGCCTTTCGTGCCGTCGCAGACAGTGAGCTCGTCACCGTACAGATCGGCGACGCAGTTGCCCCATGCGGCCGGCAGTGAGGAGATTGGCACGGAGCTGGGGCACTTGATCGTGCCATCGCCATCCGGATCGTTAAAGCAGTTGTAGGCAGATGGCAGCGTCGAGGGCGCGACGATGCTGTGATCCGGCTGCGCGGGTGCGCTTGCCGGGCGATTCAGTGTCGCGGCGCCGAGGCCCGCCACGGCAAGGGTGCCTGCCAGGATCCACGAGGAGCCATGTCCTCTGAGTAAGAAGCGGACTGTGTGCTGCTGAATGCCAGAAATCAACGACTTTCCTACGTACATGACCCTCGTCCTTTCGTGTATTTGGCTTTTGCCATGCCCACTAGCATATACCAGTGACGGTTACAGTGCTTAAGAGGCCAGGTGCACACAGGCTGTAGCCCCCGTGCTGTACGCTGTGTGAGAGCAATCCACGTTGAGGAGCAGAAGGGAGGGGCGCACGGGCGGGCGACGAAGGCGCACGCTTCTGCGCGCAGAGCATGACGACAACCACCACGCGGCACATGCGATCCGACACGATAAAGAAGGGATTCGAGCGGGCTCCTCATCGGGCACTGCTCCGTGCCACCGGCGTCATTCGAGACGAGAGGGATTTTGCAAAGCCCTTCATCGCGGTGGTGAACAGCTACGTCGACATCATTCCCGGCCATGCCCATCTGCAGGAGGTTGGGCGCACGGTCAAGGACGCCATTCGCGCGGCCGGCGGCGTGCCATTCGAGTTCAACACGATCGGCGTGGACGACGGCATCGCGATGGGGCACATCGGCATGCGCTACTCGCTGCCCAGTCGCGAGTTGATCGCAGACTGTGTCGAGACTATGGTCGCCGCGCACGCCTTCGACGGCATGATTTGCATCCCCAATTGCGACAAGATTGTGCCGGGCATGCTCATGGCTGCCATGCGGCTCAATGTCCCCACGATCTTCTGCTCAGGCGGCCCGATGGCGGCAGGGCGTCTTGCCAGCGGCGCCAAGGCGGACCTGATCTCCGTGTTCGAGGCAGTGGGCGGCCACGCCCAGGGCAAGGTCAGCGACGCCGCGCTGCTCGAGCTGGAACAGAAGGCCTGTCCATCCTGCGGCTCCTGCTCTGGCATGTTCACCGCCAATTCCATGAACTGCCTCTGCGAGGCTTTGGGCATCGCGCTGCCGGGAAACGGCACGATCTTGGCGCGAACACCAGAGCGTGAGGGGCACTACCGCCGCTCCGCACAGCGGTTGCTGCAGCTCATCGAAGAGGGCATACGCCCGCTTGACATAGTCACACCGCAGGCTATCGACAACGCCTTCGCCCTGGATATGGCCATGGGCGGCTCCACGAACACCGTCTTGCACACCCTAGCACTGTGTCACGAGGGCGGCGTGGAGTACCCGCTGGAGCGGTTGAACGAGGTCGCGGAGCGGGTGCCGTACATCTGCAAGGTCTCGCCGGCCACGGCGAACGTACATATCGAGGATGTGCACCGCGCCGGCGGTGTGAGCGCGATATTGCATGAGCTGAGCCGGCGCGAGGGTATCCTGCACCTAGATGCGTTGACCGTGAGCGGCAAGACGCTGGGCGAGAATATTGCCGAGGCGCAGGCTTGCGACCGGCAGGTGATTCGCTCGCTGGAGGAGCCGTTCCAAAATCGTGGCGGCCTGACGATCCTGTTTGGCAACCTTGCGCCTGAGGGTGCGGTGGTGAAGTCGGGCGCCGTCGATCGCGCGGCCTGGCGCTTCCGAGGGCCCTGCCGCATTTACGACAGTGAAGAGGAGGCGGGGGCCGCTATCTTGCGGGGCGAGGTGGTGGTTGGGGACGCGGTGATCATCCGTTACGAAGGGCCAAAGGGTGGCCCAGGCATGCAGGAGATGCTCGCGCCCACGGCGGCGCTCTCCGGCATGGGGCTCAGCACCGGCGCGGCGCTGCTCACGGATGGCCGGTTCAGCGGCGGTAGCCGCGGACTGGCGATCGGACACATCTCGCCCGAGGCAGCGGCCGGCGGGCCACTGGCCGCGCTGCGACCCGGAGACATCATCAGCGTGGACATCGAGACGCGCCGACTCGACGTGGAGCTGAGCGACGAGCAGATTCGCGAGCGCCTGACGCAGGCGCAGCCACCGGAGCGTGCGCTGCCCGGCCGCTGGCTCCGCCGGTATCGCAGCCTGGTGACTTCGGCGAGCACCGGAGCGGTGCTGCGTGATCCAGAGTAGCTGGAGCAATCGGGCGGATCGGACCGATCGAACCGATCGGGCCGATCTGCCTGGTTGATTTTCGATGTTGAAAGTGCGATGGGAGGCATGCCGTGGACCAAGGTGGGGCCTCGGGCGCGGGCACGACGGCCAATGCCGTACAGCCGCTGGTAGGCGTAATCATGGGCAGCAAGTCGGACTGGGAAACAATGCAGCACGCCACGGCGACCCTCGCGGAGCTAGGCATCCCATTTGAGGTCCGTGTCATGAGCGCGCATCGTACGCCCGACCTGCTTGCCGCCTACGCAAGCGAGGCCGAGGAGCGCGGCCTAAAAGTGATCATCGGCGGCGCCGGCGGCGCAGCCCATGCCCCGGGAATGGTGGCGGCGAAGACGGTGCTGCCCGTGCTGGGCGTGCCAATGCAGAGCCAGGCGCTCAACGGGCTGGATTCGCTGCTCTCCATCGTGCAAATGCCCGCCGGCGTGCCGGTAGGTACGCTGGCCATTGGGCGCGCGGGCGCCGTCAACGCAGCGCTGCTGGCGGCGGCAATCCTCGGTGTCCGCTACCAGGCGATTCGCGAGTCGTTGCGCAAGTACCGGCAGGCGCAGACGGAGCGTGTGCTCAGGGAGACGCTCTGAGTCACAGGGGCGGACCTGGGCAAAGTGATCGAGCGGCGCGGCGGTGCTGAAGTGAGGCTGTTGGCGCCAGGCGCTCCCAGCGATCAAGCGCGCATGTATCTTTCCCGCGTCAGGTCCCGGGGTCGACGAGCCTGGGAGTGTCCCAGGTACGCGCAAGCTGATAGAAGCCAGGTATCGCTACGTGATCTACTATCGGGTCGTCCAACGCACGCTCATTGTGGTGCGCATCTTTCATGGTAGCCAACGCCGCATCTGACGCCGGCATGCTCGAGCGGTCAGCTCAGCGCGAACGCCTTTGCGGCCGCACTCACGATAACTCCGGCGATAGCCAGTGACGATGTCGCGGCCGGCGATGGGGCGTTCCGCACGTGGATGATGTTCTTCGAGTTGAGGATCGAGAAGTCGTCCAGCAAGGTGCCGTCGGCGGCTATAGCCTGTGCGCGCACGCCTGAAGGCCCGAAGTACACGTCGTCGCCGGAGATCTCGGGGATGTAAGCCTGCATCGCGGCCACGAAGGCTTCTTTGCTGTAGTCGCGGTACATCTCCGCGAGGCCCATGCGCCAGTACTTCACGGCCATGGCGCGGAAGCCGGTGTAGCTGATCGACTCGACTAGATCCTTGGGGTTGACGTCCCAGCGACTGTAGCCCTCGCGCTTGAAGGCAAGCACCGCATTCGGTCCTGCCCACACCTGTCCGTCCATCCTGATAGTGAAATGCACGCCGAGGAAGGGAAAGGCCGGATCCGGGACCGGGTAGATCAGCGACTTGCAGAGGTATGCCTTCTCGGGCTTCAACGTATAGTAGTCGCCGCGGAAGGGGACGATCCGCAGATTGTCCGGCGCTCCGGTTCTAGCCGCGATCCGGTCGGACTGCAGACCCGCGCAGGTGATGAGGTACTTGGCAGTCACGTCGCCCACGGGTGTTTGCAGTGTGAGGGTGGTGCCCTTGACCACGTTCGTGACCTCGTGGCCCGTGCAGATTTCGCCGCCCAGGGCCTGGACTTTGCCGGCGTACGTCTGGCTGACCTGAACGTAGTCGACGATGCCCGTGTTCGGCGAGTAGATGGCCTTGACGCCTCTGGTGTGCGGTTCGAGCTCCTTGATTCGGTCCGGGCCGATCATCTCGATACCGGGAACACCATTCGCCATACCGCGGTCATACAGGTCGTGCAGCCGAGGAAGCTCGCTCTCGTCCAGAGCGACGACGACCTTGCCGCAGAGGTTGTAGGGAATGCCGTTGTCATCACAGAAGTGCAGCAGCTCCGCTTTGCCGGCGACGCACAGGCGTGCCTTCATCGAACCGGGCTTGTAGTAGATGCCTGAATGCAGCACGCCACTGTTGTGGCCGGACTGGTGTGCGGCAATCCGGTCCTCCTTCTCGAGGACTACGAGCTTGAGCCGCGGGTACCGCGTGAGCAACTTCATGGCCGTGGCCAGGCCGACTATGCCACCGCCGACGATCGCGACATCGTACTGCTCCATTGCCGTGTTTCCTCCCACTTCAGCATACAAGCTGTTCAGTTTACGCAGGAAGAGGCTCCAGCCGATGCGTTATCCTGGAGACTGGAGGTTGGCGTGACCCACGACATCGACACAGCATCGGGGCCAAGATACTGCGTGCGCCACCCCAAGGTGGAGGCGCTGCTCCGGTGTGCCCGGTGCCTGCGCCCTTACTGTGTGCCGTGCATGGTGCAGAGCCCAATTGGCTACATGTGCCGCGACTGTGCCCACGTGCGACGCCTGCCGCAGTACACGCTCTCCCTGGGGCTCTATGCCAGAATCGTTCCGGGTGCGATTGTGCTGGCGCTGGGGGTTGGCTACGTGCTGAGCTTTGTTGCATACCTCAGCTGGGTCGGCGGCATGATCGTGGGCGTGGTGGTGGCAGCGGGCCTGAAGCGTCTCTCCGGCTACAAGCAAGGCCGGGAGATGGAGATCATAGCTGCTGCCACGGTTGTGCTGGCTGTGGTCGCCGGCACCGCATTCTATTTGGCGCGGCTGTATGGGCCAGGTCACGTGGGAAGCGCCATCCAGGATGCCCTTCGGCTTCAGACCGTGGGCCTAAACCTTATCGGTATCATCCTGGGCGTGTATATTGCAATTCAGCAGCTGCGGTGACCTGACCAACCTGAAGATGCTGCGGCCCTCGTCGTCCAGCACGCCCAGGGCCCCAGGGCGTGGAGTCCCAAGTGAGGCTATGGCGGGATGTGTGGTATCCCGCTTCTGGTTGTGCCGAGGGCCGCAACACTATAGTATGGTGGCAAAGTTGCGAGCGGGTTACGCTACCGGTTACAGCACGGGAACGCTTCCGCCATTGTATACTGTCCTACACAGCTTCAACCATGGAAACCGTTGGCCTGCAGTGCCTGTTGACCCGGTTTGGCATACCAAATCGTGCCAAGTGCCGCAACAGCAGAGACTTGCGACATGAACCTGATGCTGATTGTGGTTGGTGCTGGGAGGTAACAATGGTAGGGACGCAAGCAAAGCAACCGGCAGAACCGGAAATGCTGGGTTGGGACAATCGCGATCTGCTGCAGGTGCGAGACCTGACGGTTGATTTCGTCACCCCACGTGGTCTCGCTCGAGCCGTCGATCACGTATCGATGACTGTCGCCGCGGGCGAGGTCTTCGGCCTGGCCGGCGAGTCCGGCTGCGGGAAGAGTACGGTCGCCAACGCGATAATGCGCCTGATCAAGAGCCCCGGCCTGATCAGTGGTGGCCAACTCCTGTACAAGGGCCGAGACATCATGGCGCTCGACGACGAGAAGCTGCGACGGTACCGCTGGAGCGAGGTTTCCATGGTGTTCCAGAGCGCGATGAACGCGCTCAATCCGGTGATGAGCTTGGGCGACCAGCTGTGCGATGCCATCCGCGCGCATGAGCCGGTTACGAAGAAGCAAGCCATGGAACGGGCGGCGCAGTTATTTGACCTAGTGGGCATCGCCAGTGCGCGTCTGAAGAGCTTCCCGCACGAGCTGTCAGGTGGCATGCGCCAGCGTTCAGTCATTGCCATGGCCTTGGCGCTCAAGCCATCGCTGGTGATCATGGACGAGCCGACCACAGCTCTCGACGTGGTGGTGCAGCGCGACATTTTGCAGCAAATCGAGGACCTGCAGGCCAAGCTGGGCTTCTCCATACTGTTCATTACGCATGACCTCTCGCTGCTCGTGGAGTTTTCCACCCGGCTCGCGATTATGTATGCCGGTCACATCGTGGAGTTGGCACCGGCGTCGGAGCTGTTTGGCAATCCCAAACATCCGTACACGGTGGGGCTCATGAACTCGTTCCCGTCGATTAAGGGTGAGAAGCGGCAGTTGCAGGGGATTCCCGGCACGCTTCCGGACTTGGTGAACACGCCCCCCGGGTGCAGGTTCGCACCGCGCTGCTCGCATGTAATGGGCCGGTGCGTGGTCGCGGATCCCCTGCTGCGCGAGGTGTCACCTGGGCACTGGGTTGAATGCTACCTGTACGACGAAGTGGGGGTGCAGTAATGCAGATGCCAGACGAGACGCAGGCGCCATCTGACCTGGTCATGGACGTGCGCCACTTGTGCAAGTACTTCCCGCTGAGCGGTGGTCTGCCGTTTGGGTTGGGTGCAGGGCCACGGAACATCCATGCCGTCGACGATGTGAGCTTCACGCTGCGTCGTGGCCAGATTATTGCCTTGGTGGGTGAGAGCGGCAGCGGCAAGAGCACGATCGCCCGCGTGCTGGTCGGTCTCTATCCGGCCACGTCGGGCCAGGTGCTGTTCCACGGACAGAATGTAGCCAAGCTGCGCGGCCGGCGCGCCTTGCTGAAGTATCGCAGCCGCGTGCAGATGGTCTTCCAGGATCCCTTTGGTTCGCTCAATCCGGTCAAGACAGTAGCGCACCACATCCAGCGGCCGTTGAGCATTCACAAGCGTAGCAGTGCGGGCCACAGCAGCACCGGCAACACGGTGGTGGAGTTGCTGCGTGTCGTAGGCTTGACGCCTCCTGAGGAGATTGCCAAGAAGTATCCGCACCAACTCTCGGGCGGCCAGCGACAGCGTGTGTCGTTCGCGCGGGCGCTCGCGGTCAATCCTGAAGTGATCCTGGCAGACGAGCCGATCAGCATGCTGGACGTTTCCATTCGCATGGGCATCCTCAATCTGATGGCGGGTTTACGGACGGAGCGCAACCTCTCATATCTTTACATAACGCACGACATTGCCAGCGCGCGCTACCTGGCCGACGACACCATCGTGCTCTACGCGGGGCAGGCCATGGAACAGTCGCCGAGCGAAGAGCTGATGGCCAAGCCGATGCATCCGTACACTCAGCTCCTGCTCAGTGCGGTGCCGGATCCCAGCACGGGTCTGGCCAAGAAGCGCATCGAGGCACGCGGTGCCATCCCCACGGTGATCAATCCCGAGCCAGGCTGCCGCTTCGCCAATCGCTGCCCGCACGTGATGCCCGTGTGCCGCACGACCACGCCACAGCTGATCAGCGTTAGTCCAGGCCATCTGGTGCGGTGCCATTTGTATGGGGCGGCGGCCGCTTGAAGTTCCGGCGCGGCCGACTACCTGCGGGTAACAAGTACAAGGTACAGCCAAATGGGCGCCGACCGGCGCCCATTTGGCTGTACTTTCATGATCGTCCGGCTTCGGAGACAGCTCTGATGCCTGTCCATCGCCCCCGCGGAATGGCCGGAGTGGGAGACTTGTGATGAGGTCTCGCCAGAGTAAGCCTCGCTCGCTGAACAGGCCTTGCACATCGTGGCCCAGCGTCGACGGCGCGGCGGTGCTGCAGATGTCACGCAATGCAGCAACCAGCTTCCTACGTAGATCCTGTAACGAATCAAGTCCGAGGATGGCATCGTGGATGCCTGTAGTCGCCTGGGGCGAAGCGGGCAGCACAGGACCGACGAAGCAGGACCGAATGGACGAACTTGGAATATTCCTGCGTACCCATCGGCGGTGCTGGTCAAGCTGCCCGAAGTCGTCCTTGGTATAGAAAGGCCCCGTCGTCTTGCCGGCCTTCACCTCCATACAGAGTGCAGCCTCAGAGGCCAGGCGCCATAGTACATCAGGTCCAGTACCGCTTTCATTATCTGGCCGCGTCGAGGTCAAGCCGAGAGCCGAGCCAAGTACTCTAATAGCTTCTTCCGTCTGGTTTGAGGACCCGCCACCATTCAGCGCCACCGTGTTTTGATCGAGATAGTCGACCATACGTGTGTTGAGGCGGGTTCCGACCAGAAGCATCTCTACAACGTTTCGGATCTGTGTCGGGAGTTCCTGAGTTTCAGTGCGTGGCCCCAGCTGGTAGGGGGGATATCTCTCCGTGCGTTATGGGCAAACGCATAGTGCGCCTGAGCTACATCATGGTCGTTCATGAGTTCGCAACAGTAGCCGAGCCACAGCTCATGCCACGCTCCATTTGCCTCACTGATCTGAAGAGTCGCGTCCAAGCCATCCTGCAGAACTTTCGCTGCCGATTTGTATTCGCGGTTCCAATAGTGCACACTGAAGTTTGCTTCAACGAGAGCGATCTTCAAGGCATCATTATCGTCAAGGGCCGGTCTAGCATCAATGAGACCAGCCATTCGCTGCCGGTACAACGACATCCAGCTCTCGCTACGCAATAGGCCGTCTTGGATGATCTCTGCGGTACTGCTCAGACTTGTAAACCGCTCGTGCAAATCGATGCCAATTTGGAGCTGGCTTCGCAGAAATGGGGACAACGCTGCTCTGTTGCGGGGTACCATGAGCCACGATAGGAGGTTGTTTCCGCTAAGGACCACAACGCCGTAGTCGCTTAGGCCGCGCGTGATCCGCCCAAAGCTCTGCGCCACCCTGGATGCGATCGTGGAGCGCAGGATCCGTGCCATGTGCAGTCGATCATAGAAGTACGACTCAAACGGACCTACGCGTGCAGGAAGGCCGTCTACGATCATAAGGTGGCATGTATTGCCTGGCAAATCGATGCCGTCGTATCGATTAGCCAGCACAAGTGTTGCGGGGGCCGATGCCGACTTGAAGTTATTCAGCTGGTCCTCGACATCATCACCGAGACCTGGCGACTCGAACTGCTTCCAAAACGCAGCGCGCTTGTGGCTGGGCGTGAGTACTAGCCTTTTGTGGCCTTCAGTCATCTTCTCGACGGTGGCGCTACTCTGAGCGTCGGGTATGTCGCCCGGTAGCATGACGAATAATCGCTCGCACGCACCTGCTGGCGTTTCGGGACATATTACTCGCCCAGGCTCACGTCCAAATGCCCGAACAAAGGCGTCTGTCCCAGCCATTGTCGCTGACAGGAAGAGACGATGAATTCCCTTGGCGAAGTAGGTCGATGTGAGAACGGGGACGACCGGCGGCGTGAATGCAGTTGTGTCGCCGGATATGAGCACGGCACATAGGTCAGTGGGTAAAGCCATGCACTCTCGTATGCGTGGAGCCTGACGTGCCGGCACAGTCACGGTCACGACTAACTTAGGTCGGGCGATCTTCCGTGTCACAGCGCGAGGTCAACCGCCAGCAGGTGACGCAGCCGCCGCCCCAGTTAACCGATCCGAGATACTCGGAAGACCCCGCACGAACTGCTTCGGAGCAGTGGTGGGAGTACGCGAAGAACTTGTGACCTACAGAACCCGGTGGCCTTCTGGGTCCGAGCCCGGCGGTGCGTATCGCCCGTGGTCGTCCGCGATCCCTGTTGAAAGTGGGTCGGTGGGTCGGCGCAGGCCAAGTGCCTAGTCAGGGCTCGCCTAGCCGCGAGAGCTGGAGCAGCACCTGCTGTAGATCGTTCTCTAGCGTGGTCATGCGATCCCGTAGAAGTGCTTGGTCTGTGTGTGTTGCATCCAGTGCTCGTCGAAGCAGCTCGACGTCTTTGCGTGCACGGCGCAACGCAACGAGAGGCGGACGATTCAGCCGTAGCCGGTTGAGATGAAAGGCGCCCGTGGCAGTGAGAGCGGACAGCCGGCAGTTGGCTTCCTCCCGCAGATGTAGCGAAAGGTCATCGCGTTCCGGATGCAAGAGTCGCTGCTCAGATGCGCAATGGTCGCCTGACGGCCAGAAACCACCTTTGAGCCGGTTGCAGGTTGGACAGCAATAGACGAGGTTGTCCAATGTGTCGGTCCCGCCAACGGCTCGCGGCTGAAAGTGGTCGATTTCCAGAAGCGTGCCGGCTTCGCTTTCGTGCACGCCGCAATAACCGCATCGTTCATCGTATCGCCGGCGCACCGCGTCACGACGTTCCTGCTCAGTCACCTGGCCAGGACTCCAAGCAGTCGTCGCCGATCAGTGCAGAGCACGCACGTACTCTCGCCGCAGAGTCTCGCGCTCGCTTTCCAGTCCGGCAAGTTGCGCCTTGGCGCGTGCAAGCAGATCAGCATAACGGCCGGCCAGAGCGGCTACCACTGCATTTTGGGCCTGCAGTTGGCCAAGGTCCGAAGCAAGCGCATTTCGACTGTGCCGCAGGCCGCTCAGCGCGGGCTGCAAGGTACTCCATTCCGCCTGCTCGAGTTCTGATAGCAGGGCATTAAGAGCGTGCTGGTCGTCTTCTGGCAACCCTGCGATGAGTGATTGTTGCTGAAGCTCGTCTAGCCGCTCTTGCTTCTCGCTGTTCCACATGGGCACCTCCTTCTGCACTGGCGGACAGGCGTCAGTCTCTATCCCGCCAATGGGACTGTCGTGGTGCTGACTTAATCCCCAAATCGTGCCTTGCTGGCGTTCATGCGACCTTCCAGCAGAGCCAGGCCCTGCTCGATCTCGGTCAGGCGTGCGATCTCCGGCGCCTGTTCGCCTTCCAGGGCTCTGCGGTCTGCCAGCGCCGCGTCGATGCTGTCGCGGACGTTGGCGATCATCACGCCGATGCCGCGCGCAAGGGACGTAGAGAACGCCTCGAAGGCTTTGTGCACCTCTTGTAGCATGTTCGGAAGCGCCTTCGCCGGCAGCTTGTGCAGCTCCGCCCTCGCGGTCTCGGCAATCTTCTCCTTCATGTTGCGCTCCATGGTGTTGCGGCGCTGGATGATGCCCAGCGTCACGGCGCTGGCCACTGTGCCGATCACAAAGAGCGGGCTGGTAGCCCAGCCAATGGCCGCCAGCAGCACGGTAGCGGCGATCTGCAAGGCAATGACGCGTAGCGCACTCTGCAGCCAGCCGCTGCCGCCTTTCAAGATCACGCCGAAGTCGCCGAGCATGCCGCCGCCGTATGCCAGAATCGTCTCCAGCACGCGCTTCGGGTCGCCCTCGACCTCGTCCTCGTTGGGCAGCACGCCACCTGCCACCTGAATGCGAATCTGCTTGAGCGTGGCGTCGATGGTAGCCGCGTCCTCGCCGATGTCCAGGGTCAACTGGGTTAGCCGATCCTCGATCTCCCGTCCGGTGATGTCCGACCAGGCTTGCAGCTCGCGCTCGATGTAGTTGTTGATGCCCTCGGCCATCTCCTTGCGAATCCGTTGGGGGTTCCACTGGGGGGAGATCTTCAAAGCCATAGACGCCTCGAGCATGCCATCTTCCATTGTGGCCACGCGCTGCCTGAAGCTGAGCTCCACCGATTTCTGGACCAGCTGCTCGGAAGATTCCACGGTCCTGAGAATGCGTTTACGATGCTCCTGCAGCTGATCGAATTTCGGCTGGACTTCTCTGACACGGTTCTCCAGAGTCGCCAGGTCGGTTTCCATGGTGGCACGACGGAAGGCGATCGCTTCCTTGGCGTCGCCCACGGCCTGGCCGGCCTGTGCGAGCGGACGCTCCAGCGCGACTCGCCCGCGCTCCCGCGCCAGGAAGCGCTCCAGCGATCCCTCAAGCTCCGGGAGGCGCGAATGGGCGAGCGCCTGGGTATCACCGGCCATGCGTGCGCGCAACGCCGGCTTGGCACTCACGAAGAAGATGCGCTCGTGGCCGAGATCGCGCCCATGCACGCGGGTGAGAGGGCCGAGCCGCTGCTCGGCCAGCGCGGTGAGGTCGCGTGCCTCGCGCGCCGGATCGTCGGCATCGTCGAGCACGCGATCGTACTGGTTGATGGCGAAGAAGACGTGCGTCAGGCCTTTTCCCAAGATGTGCGTGTTGAGGTATTCCAGTTCGGTCAGACTTGCGAAGTTGGTAGCCGATAGCACGAAAATCGCCGCATCCGACTGGCGAATGTAGCCGCTGGTGATCTCGGTGCGAATTGCCGATTCGTTGAGGCCGGGCGAATCTACGATCTCCACGTTGTTCTGGCAGAGCGGCGCCGGGTAGTGGACTTCGGCCAACTTGTACGTGGCTTGACGCCTATGGTTTTCCTCTTCATCCGAGGAAAGGCTGAGCATCTGCGCCAGCTGCTCCGCGCTGACTTCCTGCGGCTCGCCGCGGAAGGGGATCAGCTGGATCTTGACCTCCGGCCCGTACTTGATGAGCGTCAGGAGCGCGGTCGTCGGCGTGACGTTTGCCGGCAGCAGGTTCGCGCCGAGTAAGGCGTTGATCAGCGTGGACTTACCCCGCTTGAACTCGCCCAGCACCAGCACGCGGAAGACGCCCGCCTGCACGCGATCGGCGAGCTCCTGCAGCTGGGTAGCGCCGTCCTCCATGCCCAGCCCACGGTTCAGCGTAGCCAGTTCCCGCAGCTCGGAGACGACCTCATCCCTCGCTTCCGCAAAGTCGCGGTAGCCTTCAACCTGTCCCGTCATCCTCTTCCCCTTATGGGCGTTCCTGGTCGCCCTCGCACGTTCTACGTAGGTTTGTGCAGCAGCTTGGGCGGACTGAAGTCCACACTAGGCTGGCCATGAGGCTCCCCAGGATAACTCCCGGGGTATCCTCCTCGCATCAAAAATGAGCTGGTTCGTGGGGCTCGCCGGTGGTCGTTCCGGGTATTCTTCCTCGCATCTAAAATGAGCCTGTCGGTGAGACTGCCCGGGACATATTCCGGAGTTTCCACGACACATTCCCTACGAGCTTGTTTGTGACACTGCCTGGGCTTCACTCCGAGTGTTCTTATGGCACTGTCTGACTGGAGACCCAACTGGTGGTCATATCAATCGTACTACAGGAGCCGGCTTCCCGTGGGGCGATTTGGCCGGGCTGGCGCCCCACGCTTTTCCGAATTGTGCTGAACGGGCGGCGCCGCAGATGGGCCGCGGACGACAGTGGCCACGGCCGGGGCACGCGAAACGCGCGCGGTCCAGGGAGTAGGGGCTGCGGGGGCGGGTAGGCATCAAGCCGCGCCCCCCGCGCCGGCTGCTGCAAGTGACTCCAGTAGCGCCTTGACCCGGTCTCGTGCCGCGTGGCGAGCCGAATCGTCCACCGGCGGCGGTTCATATTGGGCAGGTGCGGGCACCGCCGCATTGATACGATCGAGCGCCGAGGCGAACGTCGCGACAACCTGCCTTTCGATCGCCTGACCGGCATCAGTGGTAGCGGCCATAGCAGCCTGCAGCAGCGCGTCCTTTGTCTCACGATCGTAGAGGCTTCGCGTCAGCATGCGCAGGATCGGTCCAATGGTCATGACAGCGCCTGCAACGAGCGGCTTCATGGCAAGACCGATAACTGCCATGAAGGTCGTGAGCAAGACACTGTCATCTAGAAAGTCCGGCTCGATGTAAGGATGCAGTCCGGGTGCCGGCGTAATACCGGCCAGTCGCTCGTCCGGCCAGTCGGCAACGCCGGTTGCTCGCAGGGCGCCTTGCAATTGCTCGCGTACCGGGTCGTCGTGCTGGCGCACGAAGCAGGCGAACTGCTCTTGAATGAAGAACGGTAGGTACTGCCGTACATCCGCGATCGACACTTCGGCAGTCTCGGCTTCCAGCCGGTCTCGCAGTGCCAGGGTAAATGCTTGGAGATCGAGCACGTAGGTATCGCGGATCCGTTCGAGCGATCGGCAGGCCGTGCTGGCTTGGTCCACGAGCGACATGTCGAAAGGAGGATTGGCCGCGGGCAGCGGCGCCGGTTCTTCGAGCTTGGCAAGCAGGCGGGTGCCGAGGGTGGCTGCCTTCCTGCGCACTGCAGCTTGTAAGATCTTGGCGCGGGCCGCCGCGCATTCGGCCAGCAATGCGCGAAGCTCGGGGTAGCCGGAGCGAGCCAGCAGCCGCGCATCATGGCGCTCTTTGGCACGCAGCGCCGACTTGGCTGCATACGGTAGGAGCTCGGGCTCTTGTCCCAGCAGCGGCGAGAGCAGCCGGGCGACCCGATCGCGCACTGCGAGCCGATCTTCTTCATTCTCCAGCTCGTCATCGCGATTCAGGATTACCACCAGGCGGTGTAGCCCGGCGGTGGCCACGCGCTGGGCAATCAACTGATGCTCGCTCGCGCCCAGCGCCTGCGCGCTGTCGAGCACCAGCAACGCGAGGTCGCTCTGCGGCATGAGTCCGTACACGGTTTGGGCTAGACGCGAGGTGTCCGGGTCGTTCAAGCCGGGAGTGTCGACCAGCATGAGGCCGTGTAAGTCCTGACTAGGGAGCGCGACTCGCGCGAAGCTGACGCTGGCAGCATCATCGGGGCTGAGAGTCAATAGCTCGTCGCGCGTCGATTCGATTGCCTTGCCATCGGCGTACACGATCTCGACATGCTCGCGGGCGCCACCGGCGACATAGACGGGAGGCAAAGCCGGGGCATTCTGCCCTGTCGGCAACCAGGACTCGCCGATAAGGCTATTCACGACGGTGGACTTGCCGCGATTATGCTCACCGACCACGGCGACCACTAGCCGGCGCGAGCGCAGATGGTCGTCGAGGCTGTCAACCGCCCTGGCTATGTCGTTACTGCCGATCGCCTCCGCCTCGGAACGGAGCCTGCTCAACAAGGCCAGAAGCGCCAGTTCTGGGGTTGTCTCAAGAACTGCTTCGATCACAGTACTTTCACCAGTTGCTCGGTTTCGCGCTCCAGATCCGAGCGCTGCAGCAGATCGGCGCCGTCAGGGCGGGGCACGCCGCTGCAGGCGTAGAATAGCTCGGATTGCGCAAACAGCCGCAGCATCTTGATCCGCTTGACTACGAGCGGATGGGTATAGGTCAGCTCGGGGCCGCGCACAGCAAAGCCGGTCTTCTTCAGCTCGTCGCCCTGTGCCAGGTATGCATCCACGTCTACGTTTTGCGCCAACGAGGCGAACCCCAGCCGCAGCTTGATCAACGCACGGCAGCCCACTTCGGTATCGCCCGCACAGATCGATCCGGCCCTGTCGGCGGTCACTTCGGCCCGGCGCTGCCAGGTAGCCAGAGGCACCTTGGTTGCCAGCATAGGGAACTTGTACACATCCGGGTCCTTCCAGAACTTGGTGAAGAGCTGATAGTGCAGCAGGTACGCCAAGGTCAGATAGGTGACGTGCTGGTTCTGGATGTGGCCGCACTCGTGCCCCAAGACGAACCGAAGCTCTTCCGGCGACAGCTGCAGTGCGAGGAAGGAAGTGACGTGAATGAAGCAGTGCTCGTCGGTGCCGAAGGTGAAAGCGTTCATTTCCATCCCGCCGGTACCCGGCCCAATCAGGAGTCGGGGTACGGGGATGGAGAGTCGATCCGCGCATTGAGTGAGGAGCGAGTACACCTCGGGGAACTGGCGCGGCGAGACCTGCACGGAATCGTGCAGGAAGGTGCCGAACGCTACCTGCAGGTAGGCATTGATCACCGCCTCCACACTGCCCTGCAGGCCGGCGCGGCGAAGCAGTCGCTGCACGGTGCTGTCGGCCGGATGGGCATAGAGCACAGTACCGGCCGGATCCTTTTCGCTCTGCTGCTCCTTGCGCGACTTTACGAAATCCGCGAAACTCGTGGCCATGGTCTGCCTTCCCGATACTTCACAGAAAGTATACCTGGGGGCAATATACGCGCATATTCGGCCCGACCGAGGCATTTCTGCTAACGGTTCTCCACATCTACGAACCGCGAGGCACATCAAGAGCGGATACTAGCATCCGATGAAGATTGCTTCCATGCCGGGTGCCCCCGGTCCACGGTCACGCAGCCGACCTGAGATCGACTCGCAATGGCTTGCTCGTGCAGAGCAATCCCTGGCGCAATGCCTGTGCGAGCGCGACCTTGTGTCTACGAGCTGCCGGCTGATTCTGAACAAGCTTCGGCCACGTCAGATCGCGCTGGCGCTCGTGCAGCCACACGCCGAGCGTCTTGTGCGTGTCGCGTACGTTGGCGCCCTGCAAGATACGGTTGGCGAAGACCAAGGCCAGTCCTTCGAGCCGGGCTCGCCGCTGCGAGCCTTCCTGTATGGGCGGGTGCTGGGCCCGGGGAACCGGGGATGGTTCACCGGCGAAGCGATTGGCAGCGATCCTGCCTGGCCCTTTGCCAGCCCGTGCCCCGATCGCATATGGCTGTGCTTGCGAGCCGGGCCCGAAGTCATGGGCTGCCTCGTGATCGAGCCGCGGGGCGGTGCCGCGGCGCTGTGCTCGGACGAATGCGGCCGGCAAGGCCTTGATATGGCTCAGCTGACTTCGTTTGGCACGCTCCTGGCTTTGCAGCTGCAAGTGCTGCGGCTGCGCACCGAACGCGACGAGCGCGTCGAGGAGCTGGACGCCAGTCTGCGCCAACTCATTGTCGAGCAGGCGTGGCTACGATCTGCCAGTGCCGTCATAGCGGGGTGCCGCTCTGTGCGCGACGTTGTCGATGCGGCTTACCGATCGGTGCGCTACGAGCTTGGCTTCGATCATGTGTATATCCACCTCGTGCAGGCGAGTCACGGACTCACCGGACTGTGCATGGTGGCAGGCGCGACGGTGACCGGCGAGATGGCAGGTGAAGACGACGCCGGCTTTCTCGCATTGGACGACCCTGAGCTGGCGCGGCTGGCACCTGGCGCCGCCCACCTCGTGGCCGGCGCTCCGTACTGGTACTGCACAGATGCTGGGCCGGCTACCCACCCGGCGGCCCAGCGGTGTCTCGACAAACCGCTGCGCGAGCAGATAACGGTCGGGATCCGGCGGAGCGAACACCTGCTTGGCATGATTTCCGTCGACAACGCGATTACCGATCGCCCGCTGCCAGAGGCGCGCGCCGAAGTGCTGGTTACGTTCGCCCAGCTCGTAGCCACCGCGCTGGAAAACGCTCGTTTGACAGAAGCGGAAGCGCGGCTGTACGAGATGGAGCGCGACCGAGCGCAGCGCCTGCAAGAAGCCGATACAATGCGGCGGGAGTTCCTGGCCACGGTCTCGCACGAGCTGCGCACCCCGCTCACGGGTGTGATTGGCTTCGCCGAGACGCTGACCGGCTTCTGGGATCAGCTCTCGGATGAACGACGTCTCAGCTCACTGGAAAAGCTGCTCACCTCGGCGCAGCGGCTGGATCGACTGGTGCGCGACCTTCTGCTGGCTTCCCGCGTAGAGGATCCCCACTTCGCAGTGCGTACCGGCACGCTGGACGCGGTGCTCACGGCGATGCACGCGGCTGACGAGATCCAGGCCAAGTACCCGGGTCAACGCGTGGTCGTGAACACGCCATCCGAGAGTGTTGCTGTGTGCGCCGATGGGGAGCGGCTGAGCCAAATCCTGGTCAACCTGCTCGACAACGCCGTGAAGTACAGTCCTGAAGGAAGGGACGTCTCGCTTGACCTGTGCGCGGAGGATGGACGAGCCACGTTCCGCATTCGGGACGAGGGTCCGGGTATCAGCCCGTCGCAAATGGAGCGCCTATTCGAGCGGTTCAGCAAGCTGGGGCACAAGCCACGAGCCGGTTTAGGCGGCACGGGACTGGGCCTGTACATATGCCGGCACCTCGTGCGGGCGATGGGCGGGGAGATCGCCGTGCAGAGCAAGACTGGGGAGGGGTCGACCTTCTCGTTCAGCCTTGCGCTTGCAACGCGCCCAGAGAGGGCTGGCACGTAGGATTCCATTATGGACGTCAGCTACACGCACCACGCTCAGCGGCGCATGGCGCAGCGCAATGTGAGCCACGCTGACGTAGTGGCAACCTTGAGCGATCCGGACGTGCGGTATACTGACCCAGACGGCAATCCCATTTACACTCGTGCCGTTGGCAGCCGACGTATCAAGGTAGTAGTAGCGCCAGGAGGGCCTCCGCACATCGTCATCACCGTTGGCGACTAGCGGCCACGGCCGGCATGTAGTCCCGGCGCTTGCCCCCAATCTCACTACTTCGAGAAAGGATTAGGCCATGCAGCTCGAGCACGATCTTCAGGCCGATGCCGTCTACATTACCCTGCGCGATGAGGCATATAGCTGGGGGCAGGATTTTGACCATCGTCGCCGCGTCGATTTCGGCGCCGACAATACGCCTATCGGCATCGAGCTGCTCTTGGTCTCAAAGGGCGTCGACGTGACCGATTTGCCTGAGCGAGAGGCGATCATAGGTTTGCTTCACGACCGAGGGATCGCGATCAACGCGCCACGACCCTCAGCAGATAATCGCGGTACGGCTGCCTGAGCGATACTCCAGTAACAAAGCAACGTGCTACACCTGTGGGTCGCCACGGCTTTGGTCGGGCAGCGCGGCCCTACTACCGGTGCACTGGCGTAGGTGTAGGCTGCTCAAACGGCAGGTTTGGTGTCGGCGTGGGTGTGCCGCCAGAATAGACGAGGGCGCTGATGGCTTTCCACACGGTCTGGGATGGGTCCGTCAGGGCAGGATACGGCCCGACGACGACGCCCACGCAGACCGGCTCGTCGTACACCTTGATCTGCTGCCCCGTCCTGCTCTGGAAGACCAGCGTTGCAGACTGTTCCTCATCGAACCCGCAGCTGTGCAAGCCGGCGTTGAAATGGGCGAGCGCGTTGACGGCGTGCACCAGCGCACGCAGTGCACTAGGGCCGGTGATGGTGCGATGCACCTCCGGCTGCGGTCCCGAAGACGGTGATTGGGGTATGGGCAGCACGTAGGTGATCCGGACCTGCGTGAGGCCGGCAGGGAGGTACGAGCCGGCCGGACGCGCCGGCTGCGTCGTGTCTTCCGCGACGTACAGCACAAGTGTGTGGCCTGCATCCACCTCAAAGCTGAGTTGCACGACGAGGCTCGGGTTGTCGCGCGAGGTGAACCGGACACCGCTCGAGGCATCGCCGCGCCCGTCGCTCCCGGAGCCAAGGCCCGAGTAGGTGTAGCTGCAGGCGGCGAAGCGACGTTGGTACCAGGCGACAGCCGTATCGACAGTGGCTGGGAGGAGAAAAGTCTCCATTGCTGTTTTGATGTATGGCGTTGCCGGGTAGTCGAAGGTGGGGAAGATCTCCCGCTGGGTTGTAGGACTGGCTCCAGGGTACAGCGGCACGTGGACAGCCACCGTGCCTGGCGGCATTGGCACGAGGGCTGGTGCGGGCATGGGAGGCTCGATGCCGTTCGAGCCTGGAACGCCTGTGCGCAAGCGGAGGGTCAGGGGCGCCGCGCAGCCCGCTGCCTGGGCTGTCACACGTGTGACGGGCCGTATGAGGGCCGTGCCCGGAATCAGCAAGGTGCTGAGCAGGATTGCACGGGCAATCGGGTGGCGGCGTTGGGCGGCCCTTGGCATCACATCCTCCATACTATCTTCGCGACGACGTATCCGAGCATACAACGCACGCGAGGGACGCTGGGTCACGGTGATGGCCTGGCCAAGCGTTCATGGTGAAGCCACAGGGCAAGGTGCGTACCTCTTCCCCCTTGCTCTGCCCTGGCGCTCTGCGTCCTAATTCGCCGTAGCAACAGGCTGCTCGAATCATAATGCGACGTGCTGCGCATGCAGCGCGTCGCAGTTCCGGTCAGACAACGTATTCTTGGTGTCGGTCGTGCAGTAGGTTGCGCTGCTCACGCCGTAGCCCGGCGCCGTTACCACCACCTGCCACAGGGTGAGATACGTGTCGGGGAAACAGCGCGGCTCGGCAATCGGCGCCGAGATATGGAGGCCCAGCCGGCCCAGGCTAGTGCTGTAGGCGGTACTGAGGAGCTGGCCGGTACGCCGGCTGCTGCAGGCAATGCTGTACGCGTAGAATACCTGCCGCACGTCGCCCGCCACGCTGCTGACGTGTAGAGCCTGGCCGGTCACCGAGAGCTTGAGCATTCGGCGACACGGCGTGGCCGGCGCAACGGCGATGGTGAGGCCGGGCAGATGACCGGCAAAGTTACCGGCGCCATAGGGCTTGCCGCTGCCCGCGGATCCCATTGACGGTTGCTTCAGCAGCACGCTGGCGTCTGGGAGGCCTACGGCGGCAGTGAGCCGCACGCGGCCACTGCGATCGAGCACCACGTCGTTGCTTTGCGAGAGAGATTGACCTGCCTCTAGTGGCACTGCTGCCGGGGCATAGACTCCGAAGTCCTCCATAGATATGAAGGGCACGCGCGCGTAAGGGGCCGAGCCGCCGCTCATCGTTACGTTGAGGCCCTGATTATTGTCGTTCTCTAGGGCAATCGCCTCGTTGGACCCGTTGATCACGCTGACTGTAACTGGGATAGTCTCGCCGAGGAAGTACGGCCCTGGCGCCACCTCGAGCGCCACGGTCACGCCGCCCGTCTCGGTGCTCGCGTAGCTAGCCGCGCTGAACGTCACGAGGTGACGCGTCGCGGTCAACGCGGTCTGCCCACTCGCTGGGGCGGACTGGGTGAGCTCGTGATCAAAGGGCAGTGCGGTAAGGTACCAGATGACACCCAGAACGCCAGCGCACACGATGGCCAGTACGAACAAACGCCGATACATGCCGAGCTCCTCCTGACCAACGGCGCACTGCCAAACCCTGCCGATTGGCAGCGTGGCAGCGCGCCGCAGCGTCATTGCGGTGCCTCTCCATCAGGCCTGGGGGTTTGTCATATGGCGTTCGTTGCCGTGGTACATCGGGCCTGATGCACCTGGTTAGCGGTACGCGTACTCTATCATGTAGGCCCCCGTTACGGCGTTGATAACCACATGCATCTCGTGGTCGGCGAGTTGAGCGGTGGGACTAGGGCTGACGCCGGTCTTTAGGTCTGGCACAGGGAAGCCGCCGGTACCTGGAAGATAGATGCCGGTGAAGGTGACGATCCAGACCGGCACCTTTACGAAGATAGGATGCATCTGCCCATCGCTGCCCTTGTTCGCATACATTGTATTCGTATACAGTGTGTAGAACGCGCTTATTCCCGTGGCAGTGCTGGCCAGGCCGGGCTCATTGTCCTCTGCGGCAGCGACTGCCGCGCTCGCGGAGATTGGTGTCACGGACGCGGCACTTGCGGTGCCTACGGGGCTGTCGAACTGAGCTCCCACGAGGCTGTGGTTGGGATCCACTGACGTTCCGTCCTGTACGACGGTAAAGGGGACGGGCCCGCTCGCAGATGTCGAGGTCACGTGGGCAGCGACGCCGCTAACGAGCAGGCATGCCCCGAGCACCGCAGCTGCTAGTTGGTTGCCAATCTTCATCGGTAGTATCTCCTTCTGCCCGACGGCAGGCGCAAACTACTTCGTCCAGATGCTTTGCGAGCTTGTACCCACGCTGTTAGCATAGCGCGTTGGATAGGTGTTGACCGGGGTGAGCGCATTGGTGGCGACCCAGCCGCTGGTTCTGCTGGTAATAATGCTCATGCCCGTGAACCCGCTCCCAGAAGGAGCCGAGAAGGTAGCCGGGATGAAAGATGAGCCAGGCATGTCGTCACCCGCATCGCCCGTCTCGCCCAAGAACGATGGAACCATCGTGCCCCAATCGATGAGCGGATCAAAGGGCGTGGTGAGGATGGCGGTACTATCCTTAAACATGGTGATACTGCCCGAGAAATTGTACACTTCGAGGAACGTATGCGTATTGGCGTCGGCGTTTCCCGCTGCTTGAAAAACGTAGGCGTTGTTGGGATAGTTGTCGTCGTACTCCGCGAAGTATTCTGGTGATTTGCTGTAGAAGTGGCCTATGCCGGACTGCGCGTAGTAAGTATTGGAGCCTGAGCGCCCCAACATTACCCAATCAGATGCCTGGGACCAAGTCTGACCGCACAGGCCGCCAACTGCGGCACTGATAGATGCACCTGCACCGTACTCGCTTGCAGGGTAATATGAGCCGTCGAACTGGTGCGACGAGCCCTGGCATGCTGTCGTGGCATGTGTGTTTTGAGTGGGCAACAATCCGAGAAGCAGCGTTGCCGCAGCTAACGCGGCAATAATCCGGCTGCCGAGCATGATCCTTGGGATCGAGATTCGCATGTTGTCCTTCCTGCCTTGCTGCAACCGCCCTGGGGAGTAGCACCCCAACAAGTCGTCAGAAGCGGGCCTTGAGTCGGTTCCGGCCAGTCAGCGCATGCAGCTGGTTGCAGTCAAGCCCGCCGCGCTGCCATAGTCGAGACTACTCCCGTACAAACTTGGCTTAACGATGCGTCCGAACGGTGGCGCCAGCCGAGGACAGCCATATTCTAAGCCCTCCGCAAGCCGCGAAACCCCCACGCTTCCCCTACACTACCCCTACGCTCGCGGCCCGCTGTACAATCGGAATGCATCTGCGTCCCAATACAAGAGGAAAGCGTGGCCATGGCAGACACGTTCGCGGCCCTGTTGCGCGACTTCCGGCGCGCGGCGGGCCTCACGCAGCAGGCGCTTGCCGCCAGATCGGGTATTAGCGAGAAGGCTATCGGTGCGCTAGAGTGCGGTACCCGCGCTGAGCCGTACGCGCACACTGTGAACACGCTGGCGAAGTGCCTGGGGCTGAACCCCGATCAGCACGCGGCATTGTTGCGGGCAGCGCGACCAGTGCAAGCAGGGACCAGGGGCGAAGACGCGACGAGGGCGGGCGAGACAGCCGCGCGCCCGGAGCCCATAGTCGAGCGGCACGCATCGTGCTCCGGCTTTATGCCGGCGCCACTCACTGGCCTCATTGGGCGGGAGCAGCATCTGGATCAGGTGGATGCCCTGCTTGGGCGGTGCCGCCTGCTCACTATCGTAGGACCCGGCGGTTGCGGTAAGACCCGGCTCGCGATTGCCACGGCCGTGGCCATGCATGCTCAGTATGCCGGGGGCACATGGTTCATCGACCTCACGGCTTGCGAGGAGGCTGCAGGCATCGTCGATGTCATCATGCTGACGCTGGGCGTATCGCAGGAAGCAGGCGTGTCGCCCAGCGACGCGGTGATCGCGCACCTTCGTCCGTTGCGGGTCTTGCTGGTACTGGATAACTGCGAGCACCTGCTCGCTGCATGTACGGGTCTGGCGTGCGATCTGCTGTCGGGCTGTAGCGGGCTCACCATTCTGTGCACGAGCAGGATGAGTCTGGGTCTGCCTGGTGAGCGAATACTGCGCTGCCCGCCGCTGCCCGTACCGGCAGCTGCAGATACCACACCGGAGCAAATTGCCGCGTATTCGTCGGTGCAACTGCTGGTGCAGCGGGCGCAGGCCGAGCGGCCTGAATTCGCGATCACGCCGGAAAACAGCGCCGCTGTCGGGGAGATCTGCCGCCGACTGGACGGCCTGCCTCTGGCGCTGGAGCTGGCGGCAGCTCGGCTGTCGGTACTTGCACCCGCGCAGGTGGCCGCTCGTCTACAAGCAGGGACCACGGTCCTATCCGGGGCCAGACATCGCCGGCCCGCGCGCCACGCTTCGTTGGATGCCACGCTGGCCTGGAGCTACGATCTGCTGGCGCCCGCAGAACAGGCGATGCTGCGAAGTCTTGCCGTTTTCGCTCCGGGCTGGACTTTGGAAGCAGTGGAGCAGGTATGCGGCGCCACGGCACCGGCGTGCGCGAGGGCTGCCGCTGGAGGAGAGCCTGGTGCCATTGGAGATCCCGTGCACCAGGCCCATCTGATCGGCTCGCTGAGCCGCCTCGTAGACGCGTCGCTGGTGCAGGCGTATGAGCAAGAGGGCGCAATGCGATACCGTCTGCTGGAGATCGTTCGCCAGTTCGCTCGCGAGAAGCTCCGCGAGGCCGGAGAGGAAGCGTCAGCTCACATCGGGCACTTCGCCTTCTACTGCGAATTGGCTGAAGGGGCCGCAGCCCACCTTGGTGGTCCAAGGCAGCGCCGCTGGCGCGACGATCTCGATCGCGAGCTGCCCAATCTCTATGCGGCCCTGCACTGGAGCGTGAGCACTCAGACGCAGGGCGGGAAGGCTGTGCAGCTGGCGGGTGCGCTCTGGCGTTACTGGTGGGCGCACCACCGGCTGGTGGAGGGCTTGGGCTGGCTGGAGGAGGCACTCATCGCGGGCGAGGGGTTGGCCACACCCGAAAACCTGGCACGCGCGCTCGAGGGGGCCGGAAACATCGCCACGTTCCAGGGTCGCTGTGAGGAGGCCTCGTGCTGGCTCGAGCAGTGCCTTGCGCTGCGCCGCCGAATGGGGGATCAGGGGGCTATCGCGGCGGCACTTTGCAACATCGGCACTGTGAGGCACTTCCAGGGCCAGCACGATCAGGCGCGGAGCCTGTTCGAAGAAAGCCTGGCCGTACGCCGGGCCGCAGGCGACCAGGCGGGCGTGGTCGGGGTGCTGAATCATCTGGGGACAAATGAGCTGGCTGCAGGGCGTATCGAGCAAGCGCACACGTACCTCAGCGAGGGCGTAGAGCAGTGCCACGTGCTGTCCGATCCGCAGAGATTGGCTAGCCTTTTGGGGAACCTGGCCTTCGTATCACTCTATAGGCATGCCTATCAGGAGGCGACTGCATACTTCGATGGGAGCGTAGATTTGCTGCGCAGCTTAGGCGACGAGCGCAACCTCGCTGCTTGCCTCCGCGGTCTGGCGGTGGTGGCTTGCGCAGAGCACCGTCCGGCGCAGGCGCGCAAGCTGCTCGAGGAAAGTGCCTGCCTACATGAAGCTGCCGGCGCCAAGCCGGCCCTGGCCGACTGTCTGGAGGCCTATGCCCTGGTGGCTGTAGGTGAACGTCGCCATGTGGTCGCTGCGCGGCTGCTGGGTGCGGCAGAGGCACTGCATCTGACTTGCGGCGCCCCGCAGGACAGGGCCGACGCTGCTTTCTGCAAGCCGTTCGTCGATGCGGCACAAGAGCACCTCGGTGACGATGACTACCAGCAGGAGTTTGCGGCTGGGCTGCGGCTAAGCTGTGAAGCGGCACTGGCGCTTGGCCGCCGGGAGCCTGATTGTCTTGAGAGCGGCACAACATAGGGCTTGACTAAGCGGCGGAATGCGGCGTTCTAGCTGAACTCCGCTCAAAGTGGGGCCAAGGCTAAACGCGCAGTCGTGCTGCCGAAGGCCTCAAGCTTGGATGCGTGTGTTCTCCAAGCCGCGTCCACCGAGGGCGGGCGAGACGCCCGCGCCCCCGGGGTCGTGCGAGGCGATCGCTATAGTGCGAGAGCCAGCCCAATCAGCGCGCCGGCGACGGCGATGAGGGTAAAGCGCTGCACGATCTGGGTCTCGGGCCAGCCGATGGCTTCGAAGTGATGGTGGATGGGCGACATCTTGAAGATGCGCTTCCCACCGGTGCGCTTGAAGTAGGCGACCTGGATGATGACGGAGAGCGTCTCGGCGGCGAAGACGAGGCCGATGGGGATGAGCGCGACGATCTGCCCTGTGACCATGGCCAGGCCCCCGAGCAGGGAGCCGAGCGCCAGTGAGCCGGCATCGCCCATGAAGGCGCGGGCAGGATGGACGTTGTACCACAGGAACGCGGCCACCGCGCCCAGGGTAAGCAGACACAGGCTGCCGACGGGTGCCTGACCCTGGCTGTAGGCGATGATGGCGAACGCGGCCAGCGCTACGCTGGTGGTGCTGGCGGCTAGGCCGTCGAGTCCGTCGGTAAGGTTGACCGCGTGGCCGGAGGCGACGATGGCCAGCACGGCCAGCGGCGCGATTGCCCAGGCTGTGTGCAGCGTGCCCATCCCAGGGATGTGCTGCGCCGGCAATCCGGGTCCCAGCCACTCTAGCGCCACCGCCGCGATCGCAATGCCGCCTTGCCAGGCCAGCTTTGGACGTGCCTTGAGGCCGCCGCGGCGATAGCGCGCCGAGCTGAGCATATCGTCCGCGGCACCGAGCGCCGTGGCCGCGACCAGGAGCGCGAGCAGCACGGCCACGCCGCCGTCGCGTTCGGCCAGGAAGGCGCTGCCGAGGAGCGCGGTGATGGCGACAAAGACGAGCCCGCCCATGCTTGGCGTCCCGGCCTTCGCACGGTGGCTAGCTGGGCCGTCCGCCCGGATTTGCTTGCCGGCGCCGAGCCAGCGTAGGCCGTCGATTGCGCGGGGCATCGCCAGCAGGCCGATGGTCGCGGCGGCGGCGTAGAGGGCGACGCCGCCTGTGAGGTCACTAGAAGGGGTCATTCTACTATGCCGAGCATGTCGTGTGCTCCGAGGTGTCGTCCAGCTGTCGATGCCGCGGGTGCCTACCGGGCGTTAGTGTATCACGACCTTTGCCGGTGCCCGATCGGGGATTGGGGAAAATGGCGCTCATTTTGCGCCGTTGCCCCTGCCTCCCCGTGGAACAGCCGAGGTTCCGCTGCCTCCCTATCCCATCGTCTCTGCGTGCACCGTCTGGCTTTTCAGAAGTCTGGCGCGTGCCCCTTCGCCATTCTTGAGAGCACGGTGGCTCGCCACCGTATTTCCACGGTTGTGAAGCGCCCGATGATGGCGTATGGTGCGTAGGGTCGCTGCATTCGTTCCGCAGGGCTGCGGACGAATGAGCACGATTCGCCACCTCGTGCTGGGAAAACAGGGTTAGCAATTAACTTCTCGCCGGCTGCGGCCATACATACTCTCAGGCTGTGTTGGACCAGGTGGCTTGGCAGTCTCGCCGAGCCAGTCCGCACCCTGTTTGGCGATTGCCCGAAATTGCTTGTGCCTCTCTTTGCTGGGCGGCCGTATTTGAGCGCTGTGGAGTGCAGTCATGAAGGTTATCGCTGATGCAGGGAGAGAGAGAGAGAGAGATCAGCTTCGGGCGGAGCGTTGCCCCGGTTAGGGCCGGAGCGGCACCGCCAGGCGCTGGCTACCACCGTGGTCACGACCGCGACAGAGCAGGCATCCAGTAGAGGTCCCGGTGCGGATGGTTGCGCTGCCACGGTGCGAGCGGCTTTGTGGGAGGCGCATCCAGACATCACCGCCCTGCTGCGGACGATCTGCCGCCACGCGGAGATCGATCTGGCGGTCGTTACCGACGCCGAAGCATTGATAGCCACGGTCAATCATTACCGGCCAAGTGACCTACTGATCGTCGACTGCTCGCATGGGGTACGCGAGGATGTGGCACGGTGTGCGGGCGTAGTTTCCAGCACTACGCGCCCGGTGTATTGCATCCACCCACGTCCCGAGGTGCTCGAGCCGCTACGAGCAATCGCGCGCGGCACGTTCCAGGTGGTGCCGCCTGAGTGGTTCGGTGTGTCGCCCTTGGAGCATCTGCGCGCGTTCAGAGCGGCCATATCACGGCGGGCGGTCACCGGCGGCAGTGCGGCCGCCTCTCAGAGGTGGGATGTCGGTCATTCGGTTGCGCATACCGGTGGAAGCAGTGTGGATGGTGCGGCTATCACCTCTGGTCGGGTTGGCTTGCTCGCCGCCTTTTCGAATCGCGAACGCGATGTGTGCGAGCTGGCCGCGAAAGGCCTGACCTACGCCGAGATCGCGTCGCACATATGCATCACACTCAGTACTGTGAAGTCCCATGCTGCCAATGCGAAGGCAAAGCTGGAGCTTGGCAAGCGGGAGAAACTTGGCCCGGCCTATCGAAGGTTGATGGGCGAATGACTATGGTTGATGGGCCAGGCAGCAAATAGAGGGCGAACGCCGAGCATAAATCTGCCACAAATCAACCAAAGGACGATGGAGGTTGACCCAGCTGGGCCTGTATGCTACAGGTGTCGCGACGTATCGCCGTTATGCCAGGAGTCACCCATATCGGACCGCGCGGCCGATGTCGGGCCGGCAGACTGGTTCAGCGTGCTTCGGCGTTGCCGGGGCGAATGGAAGATTCATGCTAAGACTTCGCAGACTTACCGTTGGTATCGCAGTAGCCTCAATGGCACTGGTATCAGGTTTGGTTGCAGCTGGCGGGCCCACACGGGTCTTTGCTTGCGGGGGCCCCTTTCAAGTAGCTGCGCACAACTTCACGACGGCCGGTGTCTCCGGATACGTGGCGCTTTGGTACAACGACTGCACGACGCAGACCTGGGCACATATGCACGTGCAGGGCGATGGGGACCAATTTGAGGCGATGGTGGTCGGGAACAACACGGAAGTATCATACGCCTACCACACTTGCAACCCCTCATCATGTGACTTTGATACACCAGCTAATGCTGTTCCCAACGGCAGCTATTATGCTAATGGGTACGATGTAAACAATCCCGCTATTGGCGGCGGCACGGCCCTCTATTACCTCTACTACAATATGCACGGCTGATCTCGCCCGCCGGGGCGGCACGTACCTGAACTTGACCGGGCGCGTCGGAAGCACGAAGGTACAGTGTTTCGTGCCCGACGAAGTGTGCCAAGACCACCCGTTTGCAGTATCCTGTTCCCAGGTCGAACTAGGATGCGCTACGGGTGGTCTTGCCTATGACAATAGCCTTGGCTTACTTATGGACTGCAAGTGGGCACCGGTCGCGGCTGCCAAGCATAGCGCGACGTGTTCAGTCACATGACTTTGGAGTTGGCCGCGCGGAGGTTGCCGTTGCTGGCAGGTCCAGGTTCCATCGCAAGCTCAAGCGTGGCGGCTGTGGGCCGCTCCAGTCGGCAGCGAACCACCAAGGCGCTACTCTTACGCTCGCGGCGGATCCGGCTCGCTACAGGCGAACCTTCGGGCCCCCGTGCCCAGCTGCGCCGCACGAGCGAACATCCTTGTGGGATCGCTTCCCTTGCTCGCAAAGCTGCATGTGGTCATGTCCGCACCGCTTGCCGGCTGTGCTCGCGGTCGGCGAGCGCTTCCGCGCGAATCTGCATTGTGGCGCCGAGCCAACGCAGGCCGTCAATGGCGCGGGGTGTGGCCAGCAGGCCGACTGCAGCGGCGGTGGCGTTGAGGGCGCCGAGCCGGAGGCGGCACTCGAATCTGCAGGTTATGGCTGCCAGGGCACCCGTTGGCTGCTGTTGACGTACCTGCACACGCCATCTGTCGGCTGCTGCGGGTGTGCTGCAGGCGCTATCTGGTAGCGATTAACCAGGTGGTAGAAAAGGTCGCGGACGATCGGCGCCGCGACTTCGGAGCCGTATATATCGACCGGCTTGTCGACTTTGACCAGCACCACGAACTGGTCATTGGGGTCGGCACCGACTGGGCCGTAGGCAGCGGTACTTGCGATAGTATTCTGACTGTCGCCCGGAATGCTCGCGGTTCCTGTCTTCGCGGCGATATCATAGCCTGGGAGCAACGCTTGGCAAGCTTCTCCACCGACCGCCTGCTGCACAAGAAGATTGGTCATTCGATCCGACGTCTCCTGGGTTACGGCGGTACCGAGTGGTGGATAGGAGGGCGTGACTGTCTTTCCTGCCAAGGTATAGGACTGCAAGATGTGCGGCTGCGGCAGCACGCCGCGATTGGCGAGTGCGGCATAGGCGTTGGCGAGCTGCAACGGCGTCACGGCGATTGCCTGCCCGAATGCCTGCTCGACTTTGTCGATCGGTTCCCAGGCAGGAGTGAGTGAGGTATCGGTTGGCTGTCTCACCGTGCCGGTCACCTCCTCGTCGGCTCCGCCGAGGTCGACACCGGTCTTCTTGCCGAAGCCGAAGTGGTTGGTGAGATAGTCGTACCAGACAGTTGTTGGGATCATGCTGCCGAACTTCGCGGCTCCCACATTCGAGGACCAGTGCAGCATAGTGTTAGGGGTCTCGAGGCCACCGAACGGGCAGGCGTCGGCGCACCAGTTGTGGATGTTGTCGTTGGGATTCGCATCGATTGCCAAATAGCCAGGGTCATTGACCTTGGTGCGCTCATTGAAGTATCCAGCGTCGAAGCCGATAGCCACGGTGATGGCTTTGAACGTCGAGCCCGGCTCGTAAACCTTGCTGATCGCTGGGTTCGGAAAGATGTTATACTCCAGTTTCTCGAACCTCGTGAGATCGAACTTGCCGTTGGAGGTGGCCTGCTTTGTTAGCTGTGCGATTAGCGTGTCCAAGTCGTTCGGATCGTACGATGGGGTCGAGGCCATCGCCACGATCGACCCGTCGCTGACCCGCTCCACGATGATCGAGCCTCCCGTGGCATGTTCCTTCTTCACTTCCGCGGTAAGGTCATTCTCGGCGTATAATTGCATCAGCGCGTCGAGGGTCAAGCGCAGGGTTGCACCCGTTTGGTTCGCGGTGTTGGCACCGCCTTGGGTGCCGCGGGGCACTACATCGTTGCCGGCGATTCCCGACAAGAGGTCGTTGTAGTGGGCTTCGACGCCGTACGTGCCCACCTCAACACTTAGGCCTCGCGCGGTCTGCGTGTTGCTGTCCACGTAGCCGAGGACTTGGGCTGCCAAAGACTTGTTTGGATACGCAGGCTGGTCTTGCGGCTCAGGAGGATTGATGCCCGGGTAGCCGTCTGGGGCGGCGTTGCTGAGGTCGTTCAAGATTGTGTCGAGCTGGGCCTGGCTCAGGTTGTGGTGGTAGGGGCAACCGGCGACAGTGGGACCGTCCCACGCCAGGCAGACGTAGTTGTACTTGGTGTTGCTGATAGCAGTGAGGAAATCCTGGACGTGCTGCTGATGGATGGCTTTGGCCAGGGTGATGGCGTCGAAGTTGTGCACCAGGACGCCGGTTGGCAACTGCAGGGGGTATAGCACATCGGCCAACACCTGCGCCACCGCTGATCTGGCGCCGGTTGGGATGTCGTGTGGATTGGCGGCCAGTTTGTACACCGTCAGCGTGTCGACGAGGGGCAGCGAGTTGATATCGACGATCGAGCCGCGGGAAGTCGATTGCGTCTCGGGCACGTAGACATCCGCAGCGTAGTATCCCTGGAGCGTAGCGGTGGTCTGCGCGCTGACATTGAGCTGCAGGTCATAGAGGCGGTACGATTGCAGGCTGAATACAACGAGTACGGCCAGCAACACTGCCAGTTGTCGCCAGCCGCGGCGCACAACCTGCCAGATCATTGCACCAGGTTGAACAGGCTGTCCCACGCGTCCTGCCACCAGGACGTGATGGCAGCGTTGGTCGACGGCAGCATGACCGGGGTTTGCTGCGAATCCTGATTCTGCGCCACGAGGCTGCTCGAATCGAACACTGGGACCTCCACGGCTACTTGCTTCAGGTGGCTCGAGTTGGCCATGACCATCCCGTCTTTTGTCGCTTCCGCGACGATCTGTGAGACCGACTGGGTAAGGTTGACCTGCGTGGCCAGCTGGTTTTGCTGTGTGGTCAGCATCGCGATCTGTGTATCCAGGTCGCGGATAGTCAGCTGTGTCGAGACGATTTCACTCTGTTCCCAGAGGTAGAGGATGCACGTCAACCCCGCGATCAGTACCGCACCGATGAAGAGGACCACCGGCCCTGCGGACTGCCCCGGCTGACCTTCTGCAGGCGTTACCCCAAACGCGCCAAAAACGCGCTGCACACGGAGAACGCTCATCGATCGCCTACCGTCGGTTCAGACATACGGCCATACCATATCACAGTCGCTCTGCCAAGCGCAAGAGTCCGCTTCTTGCGCGCGGGTTGGCCAGCACTTCGCTCTCCATTGGCTGAATCGCATGCCGATTCACCAGGCGAAGCAGCGGCAGCCGATCGCACGTGCACATCAGCTGGGATGTCGGACATCGACACTCTTTTGCCTCCTCCCGCATGTACTGCTTGACGATCCGATCCTCCAGGGAGTGGAAGGTGATTACCGCCAGCCTCCCTCCAGGCCGCAGAAGGCGCACCGTCTGCGGCAGCACCAGCGCAATGCTCTCGAGCTCGCCGTTCACGGCAATGCGTAGTGCCTGAAATACCTTTGTCGCCGGGTGAATCCGCCCCCGACGACCTTTCGCGCGAGCTACAAGCTCGGCCAGTTGCGCCGTCGTCTCAATCCTGCCGGTCAGGCGTTGACGGACGATGGCCGCACCGATCCGCTTCGACTGAGGCTCCTCTCCATATTCCCAAATCAGCCGTGCCAGATCGGCTTCACTCAGATCATTCACCAAATCAGCAGCCGAGGCGCCCGCTTCCGGGTTCATCCGCATGTCGAGGGGACCGTCCGTCTGAAAACTGAAGCCCCGCTGGGGCGCACGAAGTTGACTGCTGCTCACCCCCAGGTCCAGGAGAATGCCGTCGACCAGTTCCCAACACGCCCGCCGAGCCAACGCTTCGAGGTCGCGAAAGTTGCCGTGCAAGACGGTGGCACGTGGCCCGAACGATCCGAGCCTGGCCTGCGCCCGTTCCACGGCTTCCGGATCGGCATCGAGGGCGAGAACGGCACCATCCGGCGCACTCGCCTCCAGAATGCCCGCAGCGTGGCCTCCACTCCCCACGGTGCAATCGATGTACCGTCCGCCTGGGCGTGGGGCCAACCCCTCGAGGGTTTCCCGGTAGAGCACCGGAACGTGGTCCAGGGTGACCACCTCACCTCCTCTTCGGTTTGCACAACTCGGGCTGACCCGACCGATCGGGTTGATCGGACTGATCGGACGACTCGGCCATCGACAGGCTCTCTCCAATGTATCCCAGGTTTGCCGGCGGTGACCAGGTTTTGCCGCCCGGTTCGAGCGCAACATCAATGCCTATCAGATATCCAATCCCAGTCCAGAGAGTCGTGCGGCAATGTCCTCGCCGTCCTCTTCCACCTTTGGCCGAGCCGCCTCCCAGCGCGCCTGGCTCCAGATTTCGACCTTGCTGTACTGGCCGACCACCAATGCCGTTTCTTCCAGGCCCGCATACTCGCGCAGAAACGCGGGGATCAACACGCGGCCTTGCCGGTCGAACTCGCACTCCGTGGCGCCAGAGAAGATGAAGCGCTTGAAGCTCCGCACGTCTGCCTGGGTGGAAGGCAGTTTGTCCAGCTTTTCGGCGTAGTCCTGCCACTCCTGTGCAGGGTAGATGACGAGGCAGCCGTCGAGCCCGCGTGTGACGATGGCGCCTTCACCCAGTCGCATGCGGAACTTGGCTGGGATGGCCAGTCTTCCTTTGCTATCGACGCTGTGTGCGAATTCGCCTAAAAACATCATTCTCGCCGGCCCTGGGTTATCCCCATTGGCCCCCACTTATCCCCACTGTTATCCACAGTGAAGACAGTATACGCTGCCGAGCTTGCCGAGGCCAGGGTTTGTCAACACTACTTCGCGGTCTTGACCTGGCCCAAAAACGTTAGGGTGGGGCCACTCGGCAACAGGCTTTACTCTGGAGTGGCGGGGCTCGGTGCCGCTGAGTGCCAGTGCTGTCACTGCGACTATGCCCATGGTGCCTGGTTCCTCCTGTTTGCTGCCCGAATGTTCCGGCTTTGGGGGCTGGAATCGGGCCTGCACACCTGCAACCTCGCTCAGCATAGTCCTTTTGCCGGGAGTTGTGCGCGCAGGTGGGGAGAAGTGGGGGCTATGCAGGCTGTGGCCGCACGTTGATGGTGGTTTCGCCCGAGTAGTGCACGAGACCGGGTCTCGCACCCTTGATTCGGCGCACGTGGCGTACCTCGGTGTAGTCGACCGGCACCGTTGTCGAGGAGCGTGCCTGGCTGTGCATGGCGGCAAGGGTTGCCGCTTGTAGCAGGGTATCCGGTGCGGGCGGGCGGCCGCCCACACGCAGAATCACGTGGGCCCCGGGGATCTGGCGCGCGTGGAACCAGATATCTCGAGGTCCGGCCATCCTGAACGTCACGGCATCGTTCTGCTTGGCGCTGCGCCCCACCAGGATCTCCGTCCCGTCCGCCGCGCGCACCCGTAGTGGGCTAACTGCCGGCTTACCGTGCTGCGGCTTGGCGCCCCTGCTCTGCTTCTCCTGCTTCCTCGTCTGCCGCGCAAGCTCCTCTGGGCTGGCTGAGAACTCCCGAAGTTCGGAGCGCACAGCAGCAAGCGACTGCGGGTCACCGGCCAGCTCCGCGTGGACCGCAAGCTGGTCGAGATACTCCAGTTCGTGGCGCGCGCCTTCAAGCAGGCCGGGCACGATCGCGGCAGCGTCTCGTGCTTTGGCATACTGCTTGAACAGCCTTTGGGCGTTCTCGACCGGCGTCAGCGCGACATCGAGCGGAATCTCTAGGTCGAGCTCTGGGACTGACAGCGTAGGTTGGCCCGGTGCAATACCGTGCTGGTAGGCGAGAACCATTTCGCCGTGCGTGCGCAGGGCGGCTATCTTGGGCTCGTCGACGAGAGCCGCTTCGAGAGAGGCGATCTTCCGCCGCGCGATCTTGCGCGCAGCTTCGATTGCACCGGCAACCTGTCCTTTTTGCCCCGCCATGGGATTAGCAGGCGTTGCAAACACGTCGTCCAGCAGCGCAGCGATGTCAGGGTACAGCGCGGGCTCGACGCCATAGTAGTGGAGGGGGAATGCCGCGTAGTCCGCGAGCCGCTCGCCCTGCCGGATGGCGCAAGGCTGGCCGCGCTGAGGCGAAAACCGGTCGCGAATGAGGCGCATCGTGGCCGTGATCGCTGCCAGGTCGTGGTGCTCGCCAGTGGTCGCAGTGATCGTGCCGGTGACCAGGAACGTTACTTCGCGCGCCAGCACCGGACTCACCCCATCCACGTGGTCTACCAGCGCCTTGCACAGCGGGGTGGAGGGTGCGAGCCGGGGCAGAACAGAGGCGAGGTCGCCGGCGATGGATCCGAACGGGTCGAGCTTTGGCCGCTCCTGTTGAGGGGATGGCTGCATAGGCTGAGGTGGTGGCACGTAGGGATGCCTGGGCAAGGTGACGCGGACACGGTTCTCGCCCGCGTGGATGTGTTTGAGCGCGCCGAGCACTACCATGCTGGCATCGGTGAGGATCACGTTGCTGTACCGTCCCATGACTTCACCGATGAGCGTCACGCTATCGTCGCCGCGTTCAAATGTCACTTGGAGCACGCGATCGACGCCCAATTGGGCGACCGCGCGCAGACGTGCACCTTCGAGGTACTTACGCAGTAGCATGACGAACGGCGTGGGTTCGCTGAAGCCGGCCGTCTGGCGGCCAAGCGCGCGGCGCACAAACGCGTGCTGTGCCTGCGCCGAGAGCACCAGCCATTGGTTTGCTTGTTCCGCGCGGATGAGGACGGCAATGCAGAGCTCAGCCGGCTGCACGACCTTGTCTACCCGGCCGTCGACGAGATGGCTTCGCAAATCCTCAGCTACCGCGCGAGTCACGATCGAATCGAATGGCATGTGTGCCAGTATATCGGCGTGCTGCCAATGTGGAGGGAAAATCGCGTTTCGGTTGAAACCTATCGCCATATTCGCTCATAATGGTATTTGAGCACCGGGATTTGCTGGCCTCCGGCTGCGCGGGGGTGCGGCGCACGTGCGAGATCGTTGTTCGCTACACTGGCTCGCGGGTCAAGAGAATCCGCGGTGCAGCGAATATGAATGGAGAGAGCCGTGGCGCAGCAGAGAAGTGAGGCGGCTGTGAACAAGAACGAAATGGTCAACGTGGGTGCCCAGAACTATGTTCTGGCTCACCGTGTAGTTGCGGTGCTTGCCAGCAACACGGCGCCGATTAGGCGGGTGATACGCGAGGGCAAGGATTCGGGCAAGCTCCTAGACGTGAGCCAACATCGTGAGCTGCGGTCGCTCGTCGTGCTCGACGACGGCCACATGGTTGCCAGCTTTCTGCCATCCAGATCTGTAGTGCAGCGGTTCCAGGATCCGGTCGCCACTCTAGATGAGAAGGATCCTGATGAGTGACCCCGCCTTGGTGGGCGCGCGCGCGCCTCAAGGAGTGCTGTTCATATTGTCCGGACCGTCCGGCGTGGGCAAGGATGCGGCAATAGACCGGCTCAAGGAACGAGGCCTCGACCTATACCACGCGATCACCGCGACTACACGGCAGAGGCGCCCAAATGAGCAGCACGGCGTCGACTACTACTTCTATTCCCCCGAGCAGTTCATGGAGCTCATCAAGCGCGATGAGCTGCTCGAGTCGGCGGAGGTGACGGGGCATCGGTATGGATCTCCGCGTCAGCAGGTGCGCGAGCAATTGACCGTTGGGCGCGACGTGCTGCTCAAGATCGACGTGCAAGGCGCTCGCCAGGTGAAGGCCAGGGTGCCAGACGCAGTGTTCATCTTCCTGGCCCCTCCGACTATCGACGAACTGGTGGAGCGGCTCAAGCAGCGTGCCACCGAGACTGCCCAGCAAATTGCTGAACGCGTGATCAACGCCTATATCGAGATGAAGGCAGTGGAGAGCTATGACTACGTGGTGACCAACTATCAGGACCAGCTCGATCTGGCAGTTGATCAGCTCGCCTGTATCATCACCGCGGAGCGATGCCGCGTTCGTCGCCGCAAAGTTGACGTATGAGGAGGCAGGTGTGCCCGATCGTCCTATCCGCGTCGTCGTATGGAATGAGTACCTCCACGAACGGGAGGACCCGGCAGTCCAGGCCGTCTATCCGGCCGGCATTCACACAGCCATTGCGTCCGCGCTGAGGACCGGTCTCGGCGAGGCTGCGCGGATATCGACCGCCACGTTGGACCAGCCCGAACACGGCTTGAGCGGCGTTGTGCTGGATGAGACCGACGTGCTGCTCTGGTGGGGGCACATGGCACACCAGCAGGTGGCCGAGGAGGTGGCCGAGCGAGTGCGGCAGCGCGTGCTGGATGGCATGGGACTGGTGGTGCTGCACTCGGCTCACGAATCGAAGCCATTCAAGAAGCTCATGGGCACCAGCTGCGCCTTACGCTGGCGCGAATCCGATGATCGCGAGGTTGTCTGGACGGTCAGTCCGTCGCACCCTATTGCAGAAGGCGTGCCGCACGCGTTGGTACTCCCGAAGCAAGAGATGTATGGCGAGTACTTCGACATTCCGCAGCCCGACGAGCTGATATTCATCAGCTGGTTTACGGGCGGCGAAGTATTCCGGAGCGGCTGTACATTCACCCGTGGTCTGGGCAGGATTTTCTACTTCAGCCCTGGGCACGAGACCTACCCGGTGTACCATGACGCCGGGGTGCGGCGCATACTGGTGAACGCGGTCAAATGGGCGCAGTGCAGTGCCCGCCCTTCATACCCGACGAGCCGGAGCACGAACGCGCCGGTAGGTTGGTTCCAAGCCCCTTGAGGCGTGGCTTCAATTCGGCGTGTGTTCGCGTACGTCCGCCCAGCGGACAGGCGATCGCCGATTGATCCCATTAGCCTTTGCGCCCTGCGACTTCATGGAGGTGCAAACGACCGTTTGCCGAATCAGGCGCTACGAGAGTGGCTGGCGACCTGCGAATCCGTCTTCTACCTCGTGCCAATGGCTAACGGTCATTTCGCCCTCCTGCCAGCACAGGTAGACCACGCGTTCGCCGCGGAGCGCGGGGAAGTCGAGCAGGGCGGGATCGAGATGCTTTACCTCCACACCCAGGTCGTGCAGCGCGCGAATTACCTGGCGCATCCGTTCTGCGTGCTCTCCCAAGTCTTCGCGAGCTTGCCGGAGCGGCCGCGCCACCTCCATGAGATTGCCCTTGGTGCGCCGGCGTTCAATATCCTCAAGACGCACCGCCGCTTCGGTGGCCATAATGCGTGCACGATTGAACCGCGCAACCAGCAGCTTGATCTCGGGCAGCAGCGCCCGGGCCTCAGCGAGTGTGAATATGTGGCCGGTGTCTACAGTATCGTCGTCGATCGCCGTGCTCCGCTGCGCTGGACACCAACTGCCCCTGTCGTCATTCTACCCTCATTTGTGCCCAGTGTTGGCGGCGGCATTGACGCTGCTGCCGGCGAGCGGGCTCTGGTACGAGGTACGCACGCAGCAAGTATGGCGCGCCACTAAAGTCGTGCACTGCTGTGCCGATAAAAGAGGTAACAGCTCAGTCACCAGTCAAGAACGGTGTGGTGCGATGCACGAGGTTGCGGTCAATCAGCGCCGGGCTTTGGGGCACCTCTTTGACGAATACCAGGGCGAGCGAGTGTTCATCGATGGGTGCCTGGAAGGACAACAGGGATTTGCCTGGGTGGACGATGCCGAGTCTCCCCAGACGGCCATACTGTACTATGGATTCTTGTACCTGGGAGGAGATCCTCGGGGCGACGGAGCCGTGGAGCTCATGGATTTGGCCGTGCAACTCTCGGATGCTATTGTCGTCCCATCGCTTGACTGGTGTGAAACGATTTGCAGCCGATTCCCGCGCCGGTTCAGTTGGGCCTCGTGGACCGCGCTGACTTCCGAATCCATATCCCCGGAGCGCCTACGCGATCGCATGGGGCGGATACCGCCCGGCTGCAGAGTGCGGCGTATCGACCTGCCTTTGGCCAAGCGCCTATTTCGGGAAGGGGTTCTCGTATTCCGAACGTATGACCGCTCGCCCGAGCGGTTTGCACGTGAAGGCATTGGCTACTGCCTGTTCCATTACGGTCAGGTGGCAAGCGTGATTCACTCGATGGGCATGCGCAACGGCCAACTCAAAGGGAACCTTCTCACGCGGGAAGACCTTCGCGACTATGGTTACGGCACGCTGGTCGCGGCGCACATGGTGACGGAGTGCCTGGAGCGTAGCATCGAATACTGCTGGGAGGCGAGCAGCCCGGCATCGCTCGTTGTGGCGCAAAAGCTGGGGTTTGTCGAGAGCGGCCCTCGCCTGATATGCCAGCAACAGCATACAGTGCTAACCATTCATAACTTCCGACCGCACAATGTAGAGGTATATGCGGATTCGCCGGTGTGGCGGCAGTTGCCTGCGACGGTGCACGCCGGCGAGGTGTGTCGCAGCCGTTCGTTCAGCGGGTTGCGCTGGGTCGCACTCGAGGACGGCGAGCCGGTCTCGGAACATGTGGTCGAGACGGGCACGAATGCCTGGGTGATTGCTCCCAGCGGCTAGGCGTCGAGGGGGGCACGCAGCACCCGAGCCCGCCGTGTGCACGCGCCGGTTTCTCGCACGGATTGCCGTAACCGTAGGCTGCGCTACTATGTGGACAGGCGCGAACTACCCGCGCCCGGGCTTCCTCATGCAGATCGCCCGTTGGCTTCGGCATTGACCGCCAAAGCGCACAAGTGATTGTGCGTGACGTGGCTATCGCAATGCCGGGCCGGGATCTGCCTGTTCCAGCGACAGGACGGACAGACATGGAGGTCACAGTCTCTACGCACTGCGGATTTCATTCTGGCTTCACGTTAGGCTGGTTAGACGGCACTCGGAGAGCAGGACGCATGATCGAGTTTGAGCGGCTCGGAGTTGTTCTGGCGCCTGAGCACGAATATCAGGCGAAGTTCAACGCCGGGATGGTGGAGGTTGGCGGAGTCGTACACATGCTGTACCGCTTTGCCGAAAAGAGACCGCGTTGGTATGGACGGGCAATTGATTGGGCACAGTTCGACCGCGACGGCGAATTCCCCTATGTCAAAAACTGTATCTGCTACGCCCGACTCACAACGCACGGTGCGGTGCTGTTCGATTCGGACGAGTGCGCCATTGGCCCGAGTGATGGGTACGATACGCTCGGTTGCGAGGACCCGCGGATCGTCACGTTCGAAGGCGCGCACTACGTCTTCTTCTGCGCCTTCGACGGCAAGATGCCGCGCGTGGCTATCGCCAGGACCGCCGACTTTGGACACTACGAGCAGCTTGGCGTCATCGACCATACCTACGCGGACAAGGATGCTTTCATCTTCCCCGAGCGAATCCATGGTCGTATTGCCTACATGCATCGAATCGCCCCCAACATCCAAATCGACTATTTCGACAGCTTCGAGGAGATGTTGGCTCCAAGCAGTTGGGCGCACTACGATGCGAGGTTGGAGCAGCAGACGGTCCTGCGCCCCGAATACGCCTTCGAGTGGAAGAAGGTCGGTGGCGGCGTTCCCCCGATCAAGACCGGGTACGGCTGGCTTGTGATCTACCACGGGGTGGATCGACTGGGCATCTACCACACGGGCGCGGCACTGTTGGACCTAGACAATCCCAGCATGATCGTGGCACGCCTGCCGTATTCGGTGCTGTCACCGAAGGCTGAATTCGAGACACAGGGAGACTATCGAGGCTGCGTATTCGCTCAAGGCTCGTTCGTCAACGATGGCGACCTGTACATCAGCTACGGCACTGCCGACAAGTTCACGGCACTCGCCAGGACGAACCTGGAACAGCTGCTGGAGGAGTTGCAGGTGCACGCGACATAGGGCTTCATGCGCCGGATTGTGTATTGAAATCCACGGCGGGCGTCGGATTGAGGCCTTCGTCGATTGGCTCCGGTCGCGAAGCGGCTCGTGGGAGCGAGACTGTGACGGTAGTGCCGGCGCCGAGCGCACTCGACAGCTGGATGTGCCCGCCGTGCTGCTCCACGATTTGCTTGGATCCGGCAAGCCCGATGCCGGTTCCCGGGATACCGATCGACGTGGAGGCGCGGAAGAAGTGCGTGAACAGGTTCGGTAGCTCGCTGGGCGGAATACCGACGCCGGTGTCGCGAACGACGAGCACTACCCACGATCCCTGCGAGCGCACTTCTACTTGCACCGGCGTGCCGTGGGTGCTGTACTTTACGGCATTGCCTACTACGTTCTCAACCACGCGCTCCAGGCGGGCCCGATCACCCTGCACCAGCAGGCCTTGGGGCACGGCAACTTCTATGGGCGCGGTGCCGACTTTGCTCCCGGCATCGGCGAGCGTACCCGCGATCGTCCGAACCAGCTCACCAAAGTCGACATCTTCGTGCTGGAGCATGAGCTCGTGCCCGGCTTGCAGCTGCGCAGCATCGGTAATGTCCTCCACGGTGTCCAGCATGCGGGCAGCGGCCCGTGCGATAGTGGTGGTCTGCGTAGCCCACCACGCGGTATCGACGGCCTTGCCGCGTTCCAGGTGCAGGGAGATGTACTCGAGCTGGCCCATGATGATGGTGAGCGGGGTCCGCAGGTCGTGCGAGGTGGCCGCTAGCAGCTGATCTCGCACGCGCACGGCCATCTCTGCTTTCAAGCGTGCCTCGCGCAGTGCCAACTGCGTCTTGACGCGTGCTCGCACAATTATGGGGTCGAATGGCTTGTGCACGTAGTCGACGGCTCCATAGCTGAAGCCTTCTGCCTCGGCATTGGCGTCGGTCTTGGCTGTGAGAAAGATTACGGGGATGTCGGCGGTGATCGGATCGCTCTTGAGCCGGCGGCAACACTCATAGCCATCCATGCCGGGCATCATGATGTCGAGCAGAATCAAGTCGGGCTTCCAGTCGCTCACCGCTGCCAGCGCGAGGGCCGTCTCGCCGCTGGTCGCCGCCTTGAGCCGGTACTCCTGGCGCAGCAGCGCGGTGATTGCCTGAATATTTTGGGGCGAGTCGTCCACCACCAGGATGACTTTCTGTGGGCTCACTTTACGCGCTCTCCAGACTGAACCGTAGGGGACCCTGGCTGCCGGAACTTCGGAGCTTTGTTGTAAAGGAATCGCCTGACTCGAGCGGTGATATCCCGCAGCTTGAACGGCTTGACGATGTAATCTACGACCCCGAGCTCGATTGCGGCGGCCACCCGTCTGGCATCGGCCACGGCCGTGACCAACATGACCGGCGTGCGGCTCAAGCTCGTGAGGTCACGAGTGGCGGCGAGAACATCGAAGCCATCTACGAAGCCCGGCATCATGGCATCGAGCAGCACCAGATCGGGGTGTTGCGCGTTGATCTGGCTGAGAGCATCGACTCCTGACGCCGCGGAGATGACCTGGTAGCCTTCTTCCTCGAGGTGCCGCACAAGCATCTCGCGAATGCCTTGCTCATCGTCTACGATGAGAATAGTGTAGTCATCGGGTCTGAACATCCCGTGGGTGTTCCTCTCTAGGTATGCATCCCATGCTCACCCGCGCCGAAACGAACGACAGCCGGCAATTGCCTGGCCACAATCATGCTGACACCCCTACGAGCTGGGCCAAATCGTCGGTTAACCGGCGCGACTTGATACGTACGTCGTCGAACGCGTAAGCATTGATGCTGGCTTCCAGGTCCGCCAGATCCGCAGTGGACAAGGTCGAAGCCAGGAGGTCACGAATATCGAGAAAATGCTCGGGTAGCGTGGCGTCATCCTCCCCGGCCATGTGGCCTATCTCGGCCAGCACTGTGGCGGCGTGCTTTAGCGTAGGTGCGGGAGCCGGCACGGCAGGCCCCATGGTCGCCGCGAGGTGCGCGCGAATGGCCTCGATCACACTGGTTGCACATACCGCGAATTGCTCCGCGTACGGGGCTAGGCGTTCATCGGAATGTCCTGCCACGATCGCTGATTCTAGCCTCGCGGCTGCGGCGCTAAGGGCTCCGGCTCCCAGATTGCCTGCCACCCCCCTGACCACGTGAGTAAGGCTGCGCACATCCGCGAGGTTGCCGGCCTGCAGATGCTGGCGTAGAAGCTGGTTGTCGCCGGCATGCTGATCGACGAACTGGGCCAGTAGTGAGTTATACAGCCGTTCATTGCCAGCCAGACGGTTGAGGGCGCTCGCCACGTCCAGGACCGGTATCGCGGCGTTGGTGCCAGCGGCGCGCTTGTTTGGACTGATAGCGGCTGATTCGCTGGTACGCTGGCCCCGTCCGGCCGACCTCAGCCGGATAAGCGTGCGGAACAGTGTGTCGGGATCGATAGGCTTTGCCAGGTGCTCGTCCATGCCGGCGGCGATGCATCGCTGGCGCTCTTCAGCCATGGCATGTGCCGTCATGGCAACAATTGGCAGGCCGCGGAGGTGGGGCTCAGCGCGCAGGCGGGCCGTCGCCTGGTAGCCGTCCATTAGCGGCATCTGGATATCCATCAACACCACGTCAAAGCGGCGCTCACCGGCGGCCAGCACGATTTCGACCGCGTTGAGCCCATTTGAGGCAACTGTGACAGCCGCGCCGGCGCCTTCAAGCAGCTCCACCGCGATTTGCTGATTGATCTCGTTGTCCTCGGCCAGCAAGATGCGCATACCGGCAAGGTCCGCGCTGGGCGCCGCGAGCTTGCGTTGCTGGGGGTGGGAAGGCAGCATTGCCCTATTGTCCTTGGCGGCGCCGATACCAAGCCAGAGAGTGAAGCTGAAGGTACTGCCGCGACCGGGGCTACTCTCAGCATGGATCTCCCCGCCCATGAGGTCGATCAGGCGTTTGCAGATGGCCAGACCTAGGCCACTGCCGCCGTACCTGCGGGTGGTAGAGCTGTCGGCTTGCGTGAAGGCGCTAAAGAGCCGGTCGATTTGCTGGTCACTCATGCCGATGCCGGTGTCGTGGACGGCAAAGTGGAGATGGAGCTTGTCACCGGCACGCTCGGTCACTCGTCCTTGCAGGCGGACCTCCCCGTGGTCGGTGAACTTGACCGCATTGTTTAGCAGATTGGTAAGCAGTTGACCCAGGCGGAGGGGGTCGCCCACGAGCACGGGAGGAATGTCAGCAGCCAAATCGACAACGTAGTCGAGCCCCTTCTCGCGTACCTTTCCGCCAATAAGGATGTTGAGGTTTTCGACAACGGCATCGAGGGGGAACTCGATACATTCCAGATCGAGCTTGCCCGCTTCAATCTTGGAGAAATCCAGGATGTCGTTGATGAGACCGAGCAACGAGGCACCCGCCGTATGGATTTTGCGGAGGTAGTCGAGCTGCTTTGGCGAGAGATCGGTCTGCAAGGCCAGGTGGGCGAGGCCGATGATCGCGTTCATGGGCGTGCGGATCTCATGGCTCATGTTAGCCAGAAACACAGCCTTGGCTTGGCCGGCATCCAGCGCGGCTTGTTTGGCAGTCTCGGCTGTCTCGGCAGCGCAGCGCAACTCCTGCTGGAGCTGATGAGACCGTTCGATGTCCGCGGCGAGCTCGCTCTGCGCTATCTTCAACTCTGCGTTGCGCTGTTCGAGCGCCTTTGCATACGTGGTGAGCTCGCGGTTCAGCCGGTTGTTATCGAGGAGGGCCGTGACCTGTCGGCCCAGTACGGCGGCGCAGGCCAAGCCGGCGCCCAGGTAGACCCCATACTTCAGGCTGGGGTCCGACGGCGTTGCCAGCGCATACCACACCAGAACGCCGAGAGGCGGCAAGAAGGCATAGGGAGCCAGAACCCGCAATTGCCGCACCGAGGGCATTTGTACCGCCAGTAGTTTTGCGGGTTGGGGCACGCCGAGAGTGAGAATGCGCCGTAGCTCACGGGCACCCAATGCGCCGATCAGAAACCCCAACGGCGGGCCAATGTCGAGCAGGGTGCCCTCGGCAAAGGTTCCCTGGAGGAGCAGGTAGTCGCCGATGACGTCATCCACGGCGACAATGATGATGGCTACGCTGAAGAGGGCGAAAACGACGTCGAGCTCGCGATCTCGTGTGGCCGACCAGAGCCCCAGCATGCAGAACATGAGCATGAGATCCCCCACCGGAAACGAGGTGTTCAGGATTCTGCCGAATAAGGACTGACCGTTTCGGAGTAGCTGAGGGCCAATCAAGAAATACCAGTTGAGGGCGCCGAGCGTGGCCACGGCCATGAGCCCATCGAGTGCGAGGCGCAGTCGAGCCGCGCCCGAGACCGGCCGTCTCTGCAGGCACAACATGCCGGCGAAGATGAGCGGGTAGCCGATCAGTATGCCCGCATACACGGGCGATTGGTAGTAGGCACCCGGATCCGGCGAACCGAAGACTCCTTGCAGCAGGCCGAACAGCACGGAATTGAGGGCGGCCAGGGCGTAAAGCAAGGGGGCCCATCGAGCAGGCGGTTGTGGGCCCTGTTGCGGATCCGCACCGCGGGCAACCGGTAGCCAGAACCAGGATGGAGGCCCCAGGGCAACACCAGCGGCGACGAGCAGTCCGCCGAGGGTCAGGATGCCGTCAATGGCGAGGACCGCGTCGTGCGGGAGGGGCTGCCACACCAAGAACGCCGCAAAGGACGCACCAAAGCACAGCGTAGCCAAGAGGCTGCGCTGAAGTCCGCCATGGATGCCCATAGTCGGTGTGTTGGACGCCAAGGCTGTCACCTCAAATGGTGTCGGTCGATGTCCGGCAAGCCACGTTGGCGCGGTAAGGCCTTCGGCCATCGTTCCGATCATACTTTAGGCCAGGGGGACTGCAGTATCCCCTTTATGGGGTGATTGGCGCCAAGATAGCGCAATTGGCCGCCGTTGCCTGCGCGCCCACCTACTTTTGGCGCTTCGCGCGCGAGCTTGGTTCGCGTTCTGGTGCACGGCGCTCGTGGCCCAGGAGTGATGCTTGCAGGTAGTTGTCCTGTCAACTACGAAACCACGTGTTCACAGTATCCAGGTACAGCCCACCGTGGTTTAGATTGTTCCGATCCCCTACAGGTTGTGGCTATACTCCGTTTGGGCTAGCACATTCGGGTCACTAACCCCTTCTCGAGGTAGGCCCGCACCTGCCTTCGTTATACAAGCGCATGGGGAGACCAGCATGAGCGTTCTAGAAGCGGTTGGCCAGCGTGATTGCCAGGTGGCGCGTGACGCAGTGGCAGTTCCGAGCGAGTTTGACGCGGCAAGTAGCAAGGGGTCAATCGACACCGTCGGCTGGCCTAACAGCGATGTTGCGATGCCAGCCACTGTGCAGAAACGCATGCAGGAGCAACGACCACGAAAGAGCCCCGTTGAACGGGACCAAATCGGTCTCGAGCAGGAGCAGCCCGGCGAAGAGGAGCGGACCACGATCCGGCAGTACACGGCCCGCCAACTCTGGACCGATCATGCGTTGGTACTGAGGATTGCCGATGCCTATCGTTCCATTTTCGGTGCGGCGCCGTGGAACGAATGGAAGCGCTGCTCGACATGCCGGGCCAAGGTTGGCGCGGCCGAGTGTGCGGGCGGGGACTCGACGCGTTGTCCGCGCTGCTTGCATGGCTCCCTCGCGGAGTATCATCCGGTATCACAAGTAGCGGAAAGACTGCTCCGGGAGTTGTCGACACCGTATGCCCTGTCGTATCTCTTTGTAGCCGAGCGCGAGGGCAGCGGCGGTGAACGGCAGGTCTTGGGTTTTACCTGGGGCTACGGCATGCCTGTCGAGGACATTGTGCGGAATGTCATTGGCGAGTATTTTGCCGATCTACCTGAGGAGGTTGGGGCAAAGACTCTGCCAAGGATTCTGTCGCGCCTCGAGGCGCGATGCCCGTCGGGCACCGCAACCTACATCAGCCATATCGGCGTGGTGGATGGTGCGCGGGGCAGCGATATGCTCTTTGCCCGCATGGGGCAGGCCGTGGCAGAGCAGCAGATCGCGGCGGGGAACTCCATGTACGTACACTGGACGATTCAGACGTCGCGGGCGTACACGATTACGCGGCTCCTCGCGGGCACGGTGCTTTGCGCTCTGGACGAGTACATTCCGGGCGACGAACGCGTATTCATGGTTGGCGATTCCATTCGGCTGCTAAAGCTCTTCCAGCATTGCCCAGCCGACAAGCTGAGGTCGTACTTCATCAGGGTGGCGCGAGATCTCAAGACCGGCCGTTCGCAGGACGCCGCGTAGCGGGCACATACGGTGGCCAACGCGTAGGTTTTGATGCCGGCCTCGATCTCGTTCAGTTCCCGTGGGGTGGCTTTCAAGGGTAGGATTCCTTCTAGCGCCGCGAGAATTCGATGGGGGAAGCGGACTGAAATCCACGCTAGGCCAGCCGTGAGTCTCCCCGGGATTCATCTCGGGGAGACTCACGGCGCCACGCCCGCTGCTGGCGCCCAAGCGGGCGATCCGAAGGTACCAGCATCTATTCGCCCGCGCTATCTACGCTTGTGAGCCGTGGGGTGGGGGCCGAGGCCAGGGCGTAGGTGCGTCGCCGGCCTACCGGCGGGGCGTGGGCGCTGGCCTCCGGCTTCCGCGGGTAGCTGCTTGCCCAGGAGGCCCGGCCTGCGCTCGCACGACCCAGGTAAGCCCGAGGCTGCGCGAGCTGCCCGGCGTGCAAGCACCCCGCCTGCGCGCCTGGAGGCGCCGGCCTTCGGCCAACCGGCGAAGCCTGGCGACCTGCGCCTCTGCAGCCTCACGCAGCGCGACGCCCTCCTCTGGGTCTGGCTGGGATTCGCACTCCGCATCGACGTCGAGGGTCTCGAAATGGGCAACCAACATGCGAGCTGCGCGCGTGACGGCGCGGCGCGCGCGCTCGCGCGCCAGATACCCGAGCCGGGCTTGCGCCTCGCGGGCCAGTTGGGCCTGGCAGCGTTTGCAGGTGATGTGCGTCGGCTGGTTATCTTCGACGTAGTTGCTCTCCTCATCGCCGCCTTCGCCCTCCAGCCGCACGTTGCACAGGGTGTAGAACAGGTGCAGGCCCCCGTCCTGCTTGGTTCCCTTGGCAAGGGGCACACCGTGCACACTCCGGCCAGGCCTTCCGTTCTTGTCCTGCATGCGGACCGTGGGCATGTGTGTTACCTCGTCGTCTGTGCCCATGTGTTTGACCTCCTCGCCCTGCGCACCCGGACCATGGGGCGCAGCGAGCTTCTCGAAACTTGCGCGGCACTCCCGTGTTGGCAGCACCCTGGATGACGTGCCGTACTCTGCGCTACTCGCGTCATCTGAGTGTCGCGTGCGCCTACACCTGAGCGCGGGTCTACTCTCGATGACGAAGGGGGCGTGCTTCTGTCGGGGGTAGTATGGCAGGGTTACTGGGCGCTGTCATGCCGTTTTCGGCGCAATAACTGTGGCACTGTGGGATGGCGTGCGCGCCGGGTGGGAAGACGAGCCTATAGTTGGCCAGCGTCGATCAGGTTGTGGATGGCGCGTAGCAGCTCGTGCTTGGGGAGGTCCCAGAGCCCCAGTGTCTCCTTCGCTTCGGCGAGAAGTTCGTTCGCGCGGCGGGCAACACTTCGTTCCTGGGCCCAGCCCATGTACGGTGCGAGTTGATGGGCTAAGGTGGCACCGTCGTAGCCATCCGCATACAGACGCAGCACGATGCAGTGCTTGGCTTGGATGCCGGATGCACGGGCCTCCGCGAGGTTGGCCGCGATGGTTGGCGAACGGTAGAGGCCGCCGGCACGCACGATGTGCGTTGCCTTAATCAGTTCCGCAAGTGATTGCTCAACTGATGGGTGCTCGCGTTTCCACACGAAGCTGTGGCCTAGTTCCTGCACGAGGAGTGACTCGCGCAGGCCGTTGAAGGCGCTGTAGTACAGGATGCGGGTGGAGGGGTTCACCTCTTGGATGCGCACGGCGGCGTAGAAGCCGGCGTGATCGAATTGGAGGTGCAGACCGCTCCAGTAGTCACGTGTTGGTGGGATCCAGCCGTGCAGCTGCAAGTCGAGGATGGCGAGAGTGACGTTGTGCTGTTCAGCTTGGGTTACGGCTTGTTCGGGGGAGTGCACCACATGCACGCAAGCGCCTTCGCCGCGCAGCAAGTGAGCGATGGCTTGGCTAACGAACGCTTCATCCTCGAGCAGCATCATGGAAAAGGGTTCGTTCGGTGCGGTGCTGGTTTTACCTGTGGTGCTCATGAAAAGTTCTCCCGCGCGATAGCTAAGAGGTTACAGGATGCCTGCGACGACCGCCATCTGCGTAGGCGCGGTTGGGATGCCCTCTTGGTACGTGGGAATCGCCAGCTCGCAGGTGAGTTGGGTGCCGTGTGCGAATGGCGCGCTGCCGTTTGCCGCGAGTGGGACGATGGTTAGCGTGCCGCAGAGCGGGGGTGCCGTAACTTCTTCGCGGAGAGCGGTGATGCCGCCGTGATCCTCGACTGGGTGGTGGAACGATCCGTCGGTGATGGCGCGCGCGGTGTGGGAAGGGATTCCCGTGCCGTTGTCGGTGACTGTCAGGTAGATGCGCTGTTGCGTTTGGTCGCGGGTTGCTTCCACGCGGACCTGGGACGCGTTGCCGTGTTTGACCGCGTTGTGCACGGCTTCTTCGACTATGGCTTCGAGCAGGCCAGAGAGGTGCTCAGGTAGTGCTTGTGGCATGTCGATGTCGCTGGCGACTCTTGCTTCGAAGTTGAGCCTATTGGCGTAGGCGATGGCAAAGCCCCTGGCCAGCGCTTCGATGCGATAGAGTGTGCCGTAGAGATTGTTCGTGGTGAGCTGCCGGTAGCGATCGTATTGCCTTCGGTACCAGCGTTCGAAATTGGCGAATTGCTCATCGCAGGCTGCGATCAGCGTGGCTGCCTCGTCTGGCAGGCCATGTTCGCAGGCGCGCTTGGCTTGCCTGAGTGTCTCACGCAGGTGGCTCGAGCCGGCGAACCGGTTTGCTATCGCGTGGAAGTTGTCTGCTACACGCAGGCGGGCGATTTGCTCGAGGCGCTGTTCGGCCTGTGTGCGGCGTTGCAGGAACTGCAGGATATGCAGGTGGCTGGTAGTCCAGGCTACGAGGCCGCTCAGGACGTCGATGTCGTGCTTGCTCAGTGGTTCACCGTTCAGACAGCAGCCGGCCAAGAGCCAGCCTTGCCCGCCGGTTTCGGGATCTATGGGCAGAGCGAGGAGCCAGCCTGTGGTGGGGTCAAGCTGGCTCTGCAAGGCGTTCGCGGCGAGTCCTGCCGCGGTGGTTGCCGGATTCGCGGGTTGCGCGGTTGGTGTGCCGGTAGCGAAGCCGCGAAAGCAGGTACGTTGGTCGCTTTCAGCCCCGGGCCAGGGCGTGCTCAGTACGACTGCGAGACAGACGACGCCTAAGCGGTCACATGTCTGGTTCAGAACATCTTCGAGACGATCCGGGGAGAGTATGGAGGTCGTGTTCGCTGCCCACATAGTGCCAAGCAGGTGGTTGAGTTGCGCGGCCTGGCCAAGGCTGTGCTGGTAGAGCTGCGCTAGTTGTTGGTTCAGGCTATGATGCTCAAGAATCGTGATCAGTTGCCGCGCCACGATGAGCATGATGAGAACGGAGATACCGACAACGACTCCGGCGACGACGATGGTGTCGTGCGGCGGTGTGTGCCACCACGCATAGGCCGTGAGGCTAGCGGCTAGGGGAATAAGCAGGTAGGGGAGCGTCTGTTGCCAGATGGATGGTACTTGGAGATTGTCGCTCGGAGTTCTGAGCCTGCCTTGCGTCAGGTCGTGGCGTAGGCGTCGTACGCCCAGGGATCCGATCAGGTAGCCGGTGGGCCAGAGTGGGTCGAGCGGAGTGCCCGTGCTGTTAACGTCGTGCAGGAGGTTGTAGGTCAGGAGACTGTCCGCTATGAGCACACAGGTCGTGCAAATCGCAAGAGGTAGCATGATGCGGGTAAGCTGTCGGCCATAACTGCTCAGGTAGAACCGTATCACTGCAAAGGCGACGCAGATGTCTCCAACGGGGTAGGCTACGGACAAGACGAGGGTCGGGACTGAGCTGCGGTTGTGCAGTATGGCTGGGCCTATCAGGAAGTACCAACTGGCGATGCCCAGCGCGCAGGTAATTAGCGCGCTATCCAGCACGATTCGCACTCGAGCGATTGACGTCGACGGTGGGGGCGAAAGGAGGTGCAGGGCTGCCAGCATGACAGGGTAGATCGCCAGGTAACCGGCGTCCAGTGGTGACCCGTTGCTGGTTGGTTGTCCTCCAGGCACCGACAGTGCTTCGAGCGCTGTTAGTATCGAGAAGATTAGCGCCGCTGCTGCGCACAGAACTGGGACGCGCTGCAAACGTGCGGTCGCTCCACGCGGGAAGGTCCACGGCGGCGGTCCGATAGCCAGGGCGGCAGCGCATAGCGTCCCCAGTGTGACAAATGCGCTGTCCAGCGCGAGCAAGGTGCTATGGGCAAGTGGTTTGGTCACCATGAGGCATTCGAACACGGCACACGTGACGACGATGGCGATCGCGATCAGTGTGTTGCTTCTTGCTTGTTGCCTCATGCTGCTTTCAACGCCTCCGACATTACTTCACCGTGGGTGGCGAACGATGGCCCAAGCCGTAGGCTGGTGTGAGGTATCGCACACCACTGCAGCACGACCCGCTAGTTGGTGCGAGAGGGCCGACGTCATGGTCCTGGCTGCCAGACGCCGGGGCCTGCAATTAGGGCAGGCGATGGGCGGGTCATGAGGTTGTCATAGAGGAGCGCAAAGTCCTGCGCGCAGTCCTTGAATGCGTGCAGCACGTGCGGGTCAAAGTGATCGGGCTTGGTGCGGCCATCCCCTTCGGTAAGGACGGCGTACGCTTCGGCGTGTTCTAGGGCGCGCTTGTACGGGCGAACGCTGCGCAGTGCATCGTACTGGTCGGCGACGTTGAGCAGACGGGCCGGCAGGGGGATCGCTTCGCCGGCAAGACCATCAGGATAGCCGCTGCCATCCCAGTGCTCATGATGCGAGCGGGCAATGGCGATGCCCATGTTGAGCAGCGCGTTGTGGGGGTAGTGTTCTCGAACCGCTTCGAGCGTGCTGGCACCGATGATGGTATGGGCTTGCATGATAGCCACCTCGTGACCCTGCAAGGGACCGGGCTTGAGCAGTACTGAGTCCGGAATACCCACCTTGCCGATGTCGTGCAGCGGGCTGGCTTGGGCGAGGTTATCCACGAACTTGCGGCCGATGATCGGCGCGTAGCGTGGCAGCTCGGCGAGGCGCTGCGCCAGGATTTTGCAGAAGCCCTGCACGCGCACGATGTGGTTGCCGGTATCGTCATCGCGCGATTCGGCGAGGCTAGTTAGCGCCAGGATGGTGGCGTGGTGCGATTCCGATATCTCGCGCAGCTGTTCCTGTACGCGCTCTTCCAGCTGCTGGTTTTGGTTCTCGAGTTGCAATTGGGCGTCGCGCAGGGCCAGCTGTGTCCTAACGCGAGCGCGCACAATGGCGGGATTGAAAGGCTTGTGCAGGTAGTCCACGGCGCCATAGCCAAATCCCTCGGCTTCGGCTTCGGCTTCCGTCTTGGCGGTGAGGAAGATGACCGGAATGTTCGCAGTGGTGGCATCGGCTTTGAGCAACCTGCAGCACTCGTTGCCGTCCATCCCCGGCATCATGACATCGAGCAGGATGAGATCGGGTCTGCCTTCCGCCTGCGCTGCCAATGCCAGCGCCTTTTCGCCCGTGGTCGCTGCCTTGACCTTGAAGTCGGCTTTGAGAATCGCCGTGATCGCCTGTATGTTTTGCGGCGAATCGTCTACCACGAGGATTATCTTCTGGGGGATCATCGAGCAACCTCCACAGCAAAGACCAGGCGCTCGGCCAACTGCTTTGCCATCTTTCGCGTGTCGTCGAATGCGTAGGAGTTGATGCTGGCCTCAAGCTCGGCCAGTGACGCGGTGGTCAGTGCCGTGGCGAGGACAAACCGTGCGTCGAGGAGGTACTCTGGCAGCGTTGCGTCGTACTCCGCGGCCATCCGCTCGATGTTGGCCAGCGCGTCGACAGCCTGCTTGGCGGTAGTCGTGGTGGTAGTCTCAACCGGCTCGGGGGACGAAGTAAGTGCCGAGCGGATTGCCTCCATACAGCTGGTCCAGCACGTGGCGAAGCTTTCCGCGAGATCGCTCAGGCGTTCGTCCAGCTGTCCCGCCATGATGGCCGACTCCAGGGCCGACGCGGCGGCGCTCAGCTGGCCGGCACCCAGGTTGCCGGCCACACCTTTCACCTGATGCGCCAGGCTCTGGGCCTGGCCGAGGTTGCCTGCCAGCAGAGCTTGGAGCACGGCAACATCGGTACGCGCATGCTGCTCGACGAACTGGGTGAGGAGTGACCGGTATAGCCGTGCGTTGCCGGCCAGTCTCCGGAGCGCGGTGCTGGTGTCGATGCCAGGAATCACTAGACCGGGCTGGTCCGCATGCTTGCCGGGATGGACGAGGGTAGTTGCCGGAACGCGCACCGTCGGGCCCGACCGATTCCAGCGAGCCAGCGTGTTGAGCAACGCATCGGGATCGATTGGTTTTGAGATGTGCCCATTCATACCCGCAGCCAGGCAGCGCTCGCGTTCTTCAGCCATAGCATGCGCGGTCATGGCGACGATAGGTAGCGTGCTGAGCCGTGGCACGGCACGCAGGCGCGCCGTGGCCTCGTACCCATCCATCACGGGCATCTGGATATCCATCAGTACTACGTCGAAGGTGCCGTCGTCCGCGGCTAGCACGGTGTCGGCAGCAGCCTGGCCGTTGGAGGCGAGGGTCACCTTGGCACCGGCGCCCTCCAGCAGCTCCACAGCGATTTGCTGATTTATCTCGTTATCTTCGGCCAGCAGAATGCGCATGCCGGAAAGGTCCGGGCTCGAGGCGGACACCGATCGTGTGTCATGCTCGTTCGCACGCTCCGTGCAGCTGTCGAGTATCGCATCGACAAGATGGATACGACTGACGGGTTTCTGGAGATACGCATGTAACCCAACCGCTGCAAGGGCATCGCGCGCCTCGTCGGGAGCGGCGGCTGAGACGATGACGATCGCTGGGCAGCGGTACCGGGACAGGTTGCTTTGCAACCGGCGCGTGGCCTCGAGGCCATCCATCTCCGGCATGCGGAAATCCATGAGCACGAGGCCATAGGGCCGGTTGTCGCTTGCTTGTTCGACGGCGGTGATGGCCTCCTGGGCCGAGGAGACCGCATCCACCTCCAGGCCGAGGTCGCGGACGAGCTCGACGAGCACAGCGCGGGCGGCCGCATTGTCGTCCACCACCAGCACGTGCAGGGCATTCAGGTCAGCGGGTAGGGACAGTGCGGACCGGTCGGCGGCGCCCACGCCGAGCCAGGCAGTGAAGGTGAAGGTGCTTCCCAGGCCGGGCTGGCTCTCCACCTCGATCTCGCCGTCCATGAGGTCTACAAGGCGCTTGCAGATGGCGAGGCCCAGCCCGCTGCCACCGTACTTGCGGGTAGTAGAACCATCGGCCTGCACGAACGCATGAAAGAGGCGCCGCACGTGCTGCTCGGTCATCCCGATTCCGGTGTCAGTAATTGCGAAGCGGAGCTTGACCTTGTTCCCAGCGCGCTCGGCCACCCGGCCTTGCAAGCGAATCTCCCCGTGCTCGGTGAACTTGATGGCATTGTTGAGCAAGTTCGTAAAGAGCTGGCCCAAGCGCAACGGGTCACCCACGAGCCGAGGCGGGACGTCCCGGGCGATATCCACCACGTACTCGATGGGTTTGGCATTGAGCCTGCCGGCAATCAGCGTGTTGAGGTGGTCGATCACGGCATCGAGCGAGAACTCGGTGCTTTCTAGATTGAGCTTGCCGGCCTCGATTTTGGAGAAGTCCAGGATTTCGTTGATAATGCCCAGGAGCGACGTGCCGGCGTAATGAATCTTGCTAACGTAGTCGTACTGCTTCGGTGTAAGGCGAGTTTGCAACGCAAGGTGGGCCAGGCCGATGATTGCGTTCATCGGCGTGCGGATCTCGTGACTCATGGTGGCGAGGAACTCGGACTTAGTCTGCGCCGCTTCGAGCGCGGCGCGCTTGCCGGCTTCCGCGGATTCGATAGCCTGCCAGAGGGCGTCTTCCACCTGCTTCTGGTAGGCCTCTGTTGGCTCCAGGATATCGTCCGGCACGTTGCCGCCGGCTGCGACTTCGTGCTCGCGCAGTCTGGCAGCGAGAATACTCGATCCCCTGAATTGCCACTGGTGGAACGTATCCTCGTCCAGTTGCATGAGCCACTGGACGATCTGCTCCCCCTCAGATGGCGGCCCGCCGTCGCGTTGCCGTTGTTCCATCAACTGATTCAGGACGGTGGACGCGCGCGCCCGGGACACGCCGAGCACGTATGGGTAGTAGAGGCAGTTGTAGTAGCGGAGGGCTTCCCCAGTGTTGCCGTCTTGGCGCCGCAGGCTTTCGAGGAGCTTGAGCAGCGTTTCTTTGAGCACTATCGCGCGGTTCAGGCGATTGTCTTCCAGACGCTGCTCGTGCACGCCGTGGGCAACCACCTGCAGGCTGAGCAGGGGCGACGTCGCCATCTTCGCCGGATCGGTAAGACAACCCAACGCACTGCGCACGGCGGCATTGAATGTCTTCGTCGATACCAGCACGGGGTTCGGTCCTGCCGGCTTGGTGGCCAACGCCTCGACGTAGGCACGGGCGGAGGCCCGCTCTTCGCGGACGCCCGGCGTGAAGAACACGGTGTCGAGCCACACGCTGGCGCGGACCCGGAGCATATAGGTAGTGATGATCATCGTGACCATCAGCAAGGCCAGGGCTCGGTGGTGCGAGTCGTCGAACCCGACGACGGCACCGCTGACGAGGAGGTACGGGACGAGCACGGACGCAAGCCCGGTGGCGCTATAGAAGAAGTCGCGGCGCACATCGGTGCCTATGAGTAGGCTGCTGCGCAGGCCGACACAGCCTCCCACGGCGCCGATGCCAACCAGCAGGAACAGCCAGGCCGGCACCTCGCTCCAGCCAGACGCGGTCATTTCTCGGACGGTGAAGTAACCGGCGCCCACCAGGAAACACAGCCCTCCGGCGATGAGCATGTGCGTGGCGGTGCGGTCGGCCGCAATCGCGGGCCTTTCTGAATAGACCTGGGTGAGATTGAGCAGGGCCCAGCTTGCGCAAATGAGCAGGAAGACCACAAACACGGGGTACAGCAGGCCGCCTGTGTCGACGGTGACCGACTGCATGTACTGGCGGACGAGGTTTGTGAAGGTGCCCAGCACGGTCAGAATTGCCGCTGTTACGTACGCGGCCTGGACGGCCTGACGCCGCCACGGCGCCGGCGCGTCTTCGTAGCGGAGGTACATGCTCAGGTGGAGCCAAAGAGCAGCTGGGAGCACAGAGGACCACCATTCGACGCGATCGACAAGCAGACGCGCTGCGAAATCGCTCGGGGGGAACACTTCATAGACACAGCCGAAGCCGAACAGAGCGGACATGGCAAGCGCGGTAACGCTGGTAAGGATGGCGATCCGCTCGCCGTCGCTGCGCATGAGCACGTAGAGCCCTTGCCAAAGAAACGCCGCGAAGCCGAGCAGGTGGATGATGAATAGCGGAGTTTCGGACGCCAACGCCGGTACCTCTTGCGATCGCTGTTGCAGTTGCGCGGGACATGACGGTGCCAGGGAACTGCCATGCACCTTTCCTATCATACAGCCACGATCCGCGGTACCAAATCCCCTGACCGGGGGATACCAGTGCTTATTTCGCGGTTTGGTGTGGTGGCTCCTGCGCTGTTGATGGGCTGGGCGGCTGACCCGGCCCGGCCGTTGCGGTCGGTTGAGGCGGCGTGGATGGTGTTTGCGTGGGCCGGCCGGCGGCGCGTGCCCGCAACACGTGGATCCAGGGATTGGAGCCAATGCCGGGCAGCCTGTCCTCATAGCGTGACAGCAAACGGCTGAGCGCCGCGTCGAAGGCCTGCTGGTCGCCGGCCGGGGCTCGGTTTCTGGCGGTCTCGTACAGATCGATCGCATCGGCCCATCGGCCGCGCGCCATCAGCACGTTGCTCAAATGGTCGAGGAGGCCTCGATCCTCGGGCAGGCCCTCGTGTGCCCGTTGCAGCAGATCGATGGCGTTGTCAAGGTCGCCCTTTTCTGAAAGAATAATGCCGAGGCGGAACAGATCGCGATGGTTGCCGGGGCGCAGCGCGATCACATATTCAATGGCCGCAACCGCGCCGGGGAGGTCGCCGGTGCGGCGCCGTACCTCGGCCAGGCAGATCCAGGCTTCCGGCTCGTTGCCATCGCGCTCGAGTGCTTGCAGGGCCAAGGCCTCTGCCTTCTTGACGTTGTTGCGCTCGAGCTCCATGGCGGCGAGGGCCGCGGCGCCACGGGCGCTGTGCGGGTCCAGTGCGGGATCTGCCTGTCTTGACTCGTACTCGAGCGACGCCATGGGAGGGCGATCGGCGGTGCCGGCTGCCGGTCGCCGATCGGTGGCGTGCAAGTGCCGGCGAAATGAGCCAAAGACATCCATAGCGACACTATACACCTTGAAGCGTCTGCGACCGCGGTCGCTCATACCAGCGTACGGAGCGGCTGCGGCCGCGTGGTGGTGGCTGGAACTAGCGAAACGCAGGCATGACTTCGCGGGCAAACAGGGCGAGCATATCCAGATCGAATGGCGCGCCCACGGCCATAATCCAGTGCGAGACGCCGACGTCTATGTATGCCTGGATCTGGCGCCGCACGTCGTCGGGTGTGCCGAGCAGCCACTCGCCGCGCTCCGCCTCGAAGTCCTGCTGGAGATTCCGGCAGAAGGTCCGCGCCACTGTTTCGGCGGCAGCGTAGGTAGGTGCGAGTGCGAGGTTTGGGTGTACTGAAATCTCGATGGCTGCGGGATCGCGTCCGATGGCGCGGCACTCCTCATGCAGGATGCCGATCCGCTCGGCCATGTAGGCTGGCGAGCCGATACCGTTCCAGCCGTCCGCGTGCTTGGCGGCGATGTGCAACGTCTTGCGGCCACCGCCGCCGACGGTGATAGGTGGGTAGGGACGCTGCAGTGGTTTCGGCTCGCATGGGGCATCCTCAATGTGGTAGTAGGTGCCGAGGTAGGTAGTGCGCGGCTGGGTCCAGAGGGCGCGCACGATGTCGAGGGCTTCGTCCAGGCGCTTCATGCGCTCGCCCACCGGAGGAAATGGAAGGCCGTAAGCGACGAATTCGCGTTCGGCCCAGGCGGCGCCGAGGGTGAACTCGAGGCGGCCGTTGCTGATGTAGTCGGTGGTGACTGTGGCCTTGGCCAGCGTGGCGGGATCGCGGTAGAGCACGCCGTTGACCAGCGCGCCGAGCCGGATACGGGATGTCTTCGCGGCCATGGCGGCGAGCGTCGTCCAGGTCTCGAAGCACGGCTCATCCACAGGCCCGGCGAAGGGCAGCAGATGGTCGAAGTTCCAGACCGAATCGAACCCGAGGGCCTCCACGGCGTGCACCGCGTCGATGTACGCGCTCCACGACGTGCGCTGCGCCTGCAGCTGCACGCCAAAACGATTGATTCGCTGCTCACTACCTGCCATGGTCTCTACCCTCCGCGTGGTCTACCACTCTGCACCACCCGCGACTGCGTTGCCCTGGTTTACGGCTCACTTGTCGCCGTCGAGACGTGAGATTGCCTGATCGAGCCACCTAATGTGCTGTGGCAGGGCCAGCTCCGGCTCGGCGATTTCCGGATGCCACTTCTTCTCCCACTCCACCGACACGTAGCCGGAGTAGCCGGCCAGGTGGAGCGAGGCCAGCTGGTCGAGCAGCGGGACGTCGCCTTCGCCGAGCAGCGTCAGCTGCCACTCATCGCTGCCCGGCGCCGGCCGGCGGGCATCCTTCACGTGCACGAGGGCGATGGACGAGCCGAGCGCGGCCACCACCCACTGCGGCGACTCGCCCATGCGGAAGGTGTGAAGGCCATCCCACAGGGCGGCGACATGCTTCGAGCCGATTGCATCCACCACCGCGGCGACGCGCCGGGCCGAAGCAAACGCATCGTGCGTCTCGAGTGCCACGATGACGCCGGCGCGCTCGGCGGGGTCAGCCACCAGGCGCAGCGCCTCGACGACGCGCCGGATCGCGTGGTCATGTTCCATGGGCTGACCAGCGGTGTCGGGACTCTCGCCGCCAAACACCCGGAGCACAGGCACTTGCAGGTCGTGTGCCAGGTCGAGCCAGGCCAGCAGATCGGCGATCTGGCGGTCGCGGTCCGGCGCATCCGGCTGGTTGAGCCGGCAGGAGGTATCGAGCGCGCAGACATCCAGGTGGCGTGAGCGGCACAGCGCGACGGCGCGTGCTACCCGTGGCCGGTGGGCGACGGGATCGATCAGTTCGCCGTCGAGCAGGCGCAGCTCGATACCGGCGTAGCCGAGGCGTACAGCGGCCTCGACGGTCTGTGCAATGGACCATCCAGGGCAAGCAAGGGTGCTGAAGGCGAGCTTCATAATGGATCCCATGGTAACTGACGGGGCGATACGGGCACGGTGCCTGCGAACGTGGGCGGTTGGGTTCGTTTGGCGAAAGGGCCTGCAGCTGCGGCAGCAGGGCAGGGTACGGCGGCTGCGGCCGGTTGGGTTTGTTTGGCGTAAGGGCCTGCAGCTGCGGCAGCAGGGCAGCGTACGGCGGCTGCGGTGGGTTTGGGTTCGTTTGGCGTAAGGGCCTGCAGCTGCGGCAGCAGGGCAGGGTGCGGCGGCTGCGGCCGGTTGGGTTTGTTTGGCGTAAGGGCCTGCAGCTGCGGCAGCAGGGCAGGGTGCGGCGGCTGCGGCCGGTTGGGTTTGTTTGGCGTAAGGGCCTGCAGGCGCGGCAGCAGGGCAGGGTGCGGCGGCTGCGGCCGGTTTGGGTTTGTTTGGCGTCAGGGCCTGCAGCTGCGGCAGCAGGGCAGCGTACGGCGGCTGCGGTGGGTTTGGGTTTGTTTGGCGTAAGGGCCTGCAGCTGCGGCAGCAGGGCAGGGTGCGGCGGCTGCGGTTGGGTTCCTCTGAAAATACCGGGAAATATCCTGTAGGGCTGGCGCAGGCCATTTTCATGCCTCTCTCTGGCCGGCACGGCCATGGCTGTTCGTTTGGTTTTGGGGTGTAGGAAATCCGCGGCTGCGGTTGCGGGGCAGTTCGGCGGCTGTGGCCGGTTTGGTTTGTTTGGTCGCGCACGAGTTCCTTGAAGATGCCGGCGGTGGCAGAATCTGGGTTCGTTTGGTCTAGCAGGGTTGCGCATGCGCAGGTCGTTGGTTGCCCGCGGCCGGGTGGGTTCGTTTGATGTGGAGAGGCTGCGTGCCGGCGCATGCGCGATGCCGATCTCGTTTGGGCTGCGGGGATTCTAGTGCCACGCGGGGCGTGCAGAAGGTTGGCGGATGTGGGCATGCGTGCCTCCGTGCGTGAGTTGAGTGGCCATGGCGAAATGACCGGGGCCGACAGGGGGTGCCGGTCGGCGATGAAATTAGTAGTACGCCTGTACTAGTATATCATAGTTGAGGCCGGTTGAAATGGGGTGGAAGCGTTGTGCGGCGGGGCTGTGGGGCGAAGGCGGGGCCGATCCGCGGTCATCGTCGGCCTGTGGGTACATCGCCAGCTTAATTCCTGGCGGTGGCGAAGCGTTTCAGATGGTTGACGGCTATCGCGGGTGCTGGCTACACTAGGCCCACGGACGGATGCGGGCCGGCGTGGCGGAATGGCAGACGCAAGCGACTTAAAATCGCTCGGGCAACCGTGTGGGTTCGACTCCCACCGCCGGCACTAGAGAGTCCGAGGTTATCGGCGAGGTCTTGGAGCAGTGCAGGGTTGAGCCGGCCGTTCACGCTTGCTCCGCCGGCAGTGGCTGGGGGACGTTCGCGGGCGGGTTCCACTCGCGGTCCCGCTCGGGATGCTCCAGCTTGGTGCCGCTACTCAGACACGGCGGATATACTGTGCGGCGCACCGAGGCGCGCAGGGAGTCCAGCGTCAACCCGACCCTTACACACTCCCTGGGGCGTTACCCGTAACCTCCTCGGCGATGGCCTCCTCAGCTGCATCGCGCAGTTGCTTCGCGCTCATAGCGAGCCGATCGCTCTTGAAGATCCCGGCCGTTGCCGACACCACGCTTTCGGTGCGCTTCACCAGCACCTGGTCATCCTGCAGACGAAAGATCACGCGATCGCCCTGCTTCAGGCCAAGCGAGTGGCGTACTTCAGCCGGCAGCGTTACCTGCCCCTTGCGCGTAACAACGCCCATATGTTCTTGCATATACTGTTCCCGAAATGGTGTAGTGCATTTATAGACCTTGACAGCCTGTTTGTCAAGTTGCTCCCAGCACGGGACAGCTCCAGGCAGCTGGCGACGTCTCGTTCTGCAAGCGCCAAATGCGTCTGTAGAAGCGGTGCAACGCCGGTATCAGAATCAATAACACTCCACTTCGTCACACCCTATCGATCGATGCTGTACAGGCCAATGGTGATCTCACCACGAAGATGCCGCCCTATATCCTCCATTGTCAGTGGCATAGCGTGACCGGCACGATCCTTCACCCGATAGTTAGGATCGGCTGTGATCGACCTGGCGAGCATACGTGTCGAGATGCTGGACGAGGAGTGCTGCGTACTGCTCGATAATGCGCTCAGATTCGGTGTGTTCACTAGCAAGTGACATACGTTCCATAGCGCTCCACTCCCGGTCAGGCGACAAGAAAAGTACCAAGTCACTTCCTGCGCCGAGTGGGCAAAGCATATGCAGCGCGCATTTCAGGCCGTATCGGGCGCATGTCCGGCTGATTCGGGTGCAGGCAAATTGCCGGCAACTTTGCGCGCCGAGCGGTCGCGGAAGCCGGCGACGAAGCGTATGAAGCGCTGCGCGTCGGTGACATTCGAGGCCAGGCCTACGGAGATGCGCACCGTGCTCGGCGTCTTGCCGCTGGCTTCTCGCATCTGCGTGATGAACTCGTCGAACGAGACGGGTTGCGTGCCGGTAAAGCAGCGTGCCATGTCCTGGGCAGCAATCCCGTGCGCGATCTCTCCCGCTCCGGGGTTGCAGAAGCACCCCGTGCGCAGCGAGATGCCTGCCTGGGCCGCGAGGGTCTCGACATGGCGGAAGTGGTGCAGCCGGCCTTCAGGATCCTGCAGGTTGAACGCGATGGTGCCGCCGCGCCGGCGCAGGTCAGGGGGGCCGTAGAGCCGTGCCAGCGACACGCCGCTGCTATGGTGCAAGTCTCGCAGCGCTTCCAGCAGCCAGCCGGTCAGGCAGGTCACACGCTGGTGAATGACCTCCATGCCCACTCGCTCCAGGTGCCGCAGGCCGATCTCCACTGCGGGAATGCCGAGGTAGTTGAGCGTGCCATCTTCGAAGCCGGCCGCGCCAGGCAGCAGGTAGTGCCAGCCGCGGCCCTGCACCGAGGCGATGCTGATCGTGCCGCCGGCGAACCAGGGCCGTCGTAGCTGAGCCAGCGCGGCCCTGCGCGCGAGTAAGCAGCCGACACCGGGTAGGCTTCACCCACCAGCTTCAGGGCGGCACTGGCATTCGCCGTGAACACCACCGCGTACTCGTCCGCCGGCGCGTTGAAGAATGCGAGGACAGCTTGCCGCGCGTGCTCGATGAGCGCAGTTGAAGCGCGCGAGGACGGGTTGACGGAATGCGGGTTGCCAAACACGCCGCTCTGCAGGAGGGCCGCGTACTCGCGCAGCTGGCATTCCGCGAAGAGGCCACCACCGGTATAGTCGAGATACACCTGGCCCTGAGCGTCCAGCCGCGCGTATTCCCGTGCCCTCAGTTCATCGAGGTGCAAGGTGCCTTCGTACGCTGGGTAGGCGCGCTGGAAGGCTGCCAGGTCGGCGACTGGAAGTTCCTTGGGGTCATGGTCATCCGGGGCACGCACAGGCTTCCTCTTGTCTGGTAGCAGGCGACCTGCGCCTTCATCGAAGTGTTCTATCAGATCAAGGTACCACGCGGGAACTCGCGTGACGCTCATGGAACTCAATCCCCTCGGTCGCGAATAGCAGATGCACCGTAGACGAAGCACGTCGTCTCAGCCCCACTCGCATACCTTAGGACGAAGCCACGGCGACGCCCGCATGCCGCGTCTAGGCGATGGAGTCTGTGGCCGGCGCGCCCCGGGGACGGTCGCGACCCGCAAGTGTGCTGCGCACTCCCCCCTTTCAAGGGTAGGTCCTTTCCTGCTGTCGGAGAGGCACGGCGACCGAGGCGGACTAAAGTCCACGCTAGGCGAGCCGTGAGGCTCCCCGGAATGAATTCCGGGGCATCAATGCCGCACCACGCCCGCTGCAGGCGCACCACGCCCGCTGCAGGCGCACCACCGGCTCGTACGATCGTGCGAGCATCGGTCCCTCTGCAACACCTACCCTTGTGAGCCCCCCCCGCGATCCCGGAAGTGCGGCGAAGTCTGCAGGAGCGCCAGTGGTGGAGGAGCCTCATGTACCGGCATGATGGGTCAAGGCAGCGTAGACAGCCACACTGCCAGACTCACGATGGTGAGGTTGAGCACCAGGTTGAGGGCCGAGAGACGGGCAGACTGTCGCTGGAGATCGCGCCGCCGCGCTCGATCGGCTGGGGTCGTGTTGCCGGTCGTGCCCAGCTGCTCCAGGCGCCGCCCATAGTAGGCGCCGTGTACGCCCGTGAGGCCGAGCATGACGATGACCAACAGTACCTTGGCGACGAGTATGTGGCCCCACTGCGTGTCGCGCAGGATTGACCAGGATAGGCCGTGCTCGATAGCGTTGAGTGGTCCGGTTACCAGGATGACAGCAAGCGCGACCGAGGACAGCAGGGCAAAGCGTCTGCCTACCCGGCTGACGACGCGCACCCGGTCTGCTTCCGCCATTTCCTGACGCAGTACCGGTAGCACGACCAGCACGAGGAACAGCTGGCCGCCTACCCAGAAGATGGCTGCCACTACGTGCAGCCACATGATAGGGTATGCAAACAAGTCCATGGTCGCCTCCAGATGCTCGGCAGGAGAGATTCTGCCACTGAGGAACCTGGTTGGAGCATCATTTTGTCAGCTTGGTGACGCCGCCTCAGCGCGCAGTGCTGCCGAACTCACCAATGATCGCCTACCACATGCCGCCATGTCCAGTCGGCAGCGAACACAGGCGCCGGCCACGGATTGCAGTCCCATGGCACGTGCTATTCTGGCATACTACTTGCGCTGGCTTGACCGACTGATAGCGAGTGTGAGTCGCGGCCAACGGCCTTGCCGGCGGAGTACGAGCGGTGAGCCTGATACCAATTGAAGATGTCCAACGTTATTTGGGTGGCGTGCCGTACTTTGCTGGGCTATCCGCGCCGGAGTTAGCGGCACTGGCGGCTCAGTGCCGCGTGCAGTCGCTAGATGCGGGCGAGTCCATCTTGCTGGAGGGTGAACCGGCTGAAGGGCTCTACGTCGTGCTATCGGGAAAAGTGCGCGTATTCAAGAGCTCGCCTGACGGGCGCGAGCAGGTGCTGATCGTGTTGGCCCCAGGCGGGACCTTCAGCGACGTGCCGGTGTTTGACGGCGGGCCCAGCCCTGCCAGCGCCGACGCCTTGGGATCTGGGGCCAGCGTGTGCTTGGTTCCAGGCCCGGTCGTGGCGCAGCTTCTCGCGACTAGCCCGGCGGTGGCTGCGAGTGTCGCCAAGGTACTTGCCTCGCGTCTGCGCCATCTGACCATGCTGGTCGAGGATCTCTCCCTGCGCCAGATCATCCAGCGGGTTGCCAGGCTGCTACTGGACGAGTCGGGGAGCGGGTCGAGATCGATTCAGCTCACCCATCAGGAGATGGCCGCGCGCGTGGGTACGGCGCGTGAAGTTGTCAGCCGGGCCTTGCGTGAGCTCGAGCACCGCGGCGCCATTTCGCGCAAGGATCCACGTGCGATCAGCGTCAATGCCCCCACGCTGCAAGCCTTCCTCAACCAGGTTCCAGAGAAGCAGAACGGGTAGATTTGCGGCGTCGTCCATGGCTATGGGGATCTCACCCTGGCTTCGCTCCACAGTACAGCCACGATGAAACCCGCACGTCACGTCTTGGCGATGGGGCCGCTAGCTGCCACGGCTCAGGGGACGGTCGCGACCCAGAGGGTGCCCCGCGCGCTCCCGGAACCGAGCGGCTCGATGCGGATCTCGTCGTGGGCTCGGTTTAGTGGGGATGTGACCAAAGTCACGGCAGAAGCGGCTTCGGTTCTGGCACACTTGCACTATCGAACCGTAAACGCGGTAGCCTGTGCTGGGGTCTGTCATGCTCGGCTCCATGGCCGACAGGTGGCTCGCAGATAACGTATAGAGGAAGGGTGCCAGAATGACCGCTGTTGAAGTCGAGCCTGCCGCCGCTTGTGCATCGCTCTGGCCCGAGCTGCTTGCTCGTGTGCCCGCACTCGGCTCGGCCGCCGAGCCGCTGCCGGATGTTGACAGCCAGGTCGCCCGCCGCTACGGGCTGTACCGTGACGTGCAGTCCGAGGAGCACTTCATGCTCCGCATCAAGGTGATCGAAGCCACGCTGGCGGCCAGCCAGCTGCGGGCGATTGGTGAGCTGGCACAGCAGTACGGACGCGACGCGATGGAGCTGACGACCCGGCAGTGCGTGCAGCTGCACTGGCTGCGCAGGGCGGAGCTTCCGGCGGTGTTTGCGAGGCTGGCCGCGGCAGGACTGACGACAAGAGGTGCCGGCGGCAGCACGGTACTGAACGTGACGGGATGCCCCGTGGCGGGGCTCGGCGAGCACGAGATCTTCGATTGCCGGCCGCAGTGGCACGAGCTCGCCGGCTACTTTCAGCAGGAGACGCGCTACTTCGACTTGCCCAGGAAGCTCAAAGTGACCATCTCCACGTGCGCCGGCCGGTGCAATGCGCCCGAGACCAACTGCATCGCCTTCGCAGGCGTCTGCCGGGAATGGGAGGATGGTACTGAGCAGGTGGGCTACGACATGCTGGTGGGCGGCGGACTCGGGTCGGCGCCTCGCGCGGCCCAGTCGCTTGGCGTTTGCCTGGCGCCCGATGAAGTGATCGATGCGGCACGGGCAGCGATCGACCTGTGGCGCGACGACCCGACTAATCACCTGGTGAAGGGGAAATCGCGGATCAAGTGGATGGTCGATCGCCGCGGCATCGCCAGCATTCGCGAGGCAGTGGCGCTGCGACTTGGCCGGCACCTGCCTGATCTCGCCGAATCGGACCGTTCCGGCCATGACGCCGCGGATCATCTCGGCATCCACCGGCAGCGAAATGGTGACTACTACCTTGGCTTTCCGGTGTGCGCGGGCGAGCTTACCGATGAGCAGGCCATCCGGATTGCCGAGATCGTGGCGGCTGCCGGCGGCGATGTCCGGCTGACGCGCCTGCAGAACCTCATCATGGCCAACGTACCAAGCGCACAGGTAGGTGGGGTGGTTGCAAGCATGGCCGCATTGGGATTTTCGCTGGAACGACCCGGCTTGCGCGGCTTGAGTGCCGCCTGTAGCGGCCAACCCTACTGCAAGTTTGCGCAAGCTGCCACCAAGCCGATGCTGCAGGCGATCGTGCAGCGCCTGGAGCGGCAATTCGGGCACGTGCCTGACGGCCTGACGCTCAGCATCGACGGCTGCCCGCACGCCTGCGCCTTCCATTGGTCCGCCGACATCGGCCTCCAGGGCACCCATACCCGCGATGAGGCCGGCAACAGGATCGAGGCGTACGACATCTTCGTGCGCGGCTGCCACGAGGGCGAAGACCCGGGGTTTGGCCATGCAGCGCTGCGAAAAGTGGCGGCCGGCGACGTGCCGCTCTACGTCGAGCGACTCGCCGGCGCGTACTTCCGCGGCCGGCAGCATGAAGAGCCGTGGGCACAGTTCGTGGGTCGCCTGTGTGATGACGAGCTCGCGGACATCGCGAGGGGCGGGTTGATCGCTCCGCGGTGAGCAAAGCTGCCCGGCAGTCGCGTTGATTGTGGCGAAGCCACTCGCCGGATTGCAGAGCGCCGGCAGCGGAGTTGGTAGCGGGTAGGTCCAGGGGCGAGCACGATGCTCGCGGTCCCGGGAGCGCGCGGCTCGGTGAAGATCCCGTCATAATGGTGCGTCCGCCAAGGTTGGCCTGCATCCTCTCGGAAAGAAGGGCGGCCTGAAGGCCACAGCTAGGCTGGCGGGTGAGGCTCTCCGGCCTGAAGGCCGGAGTCTCAGGTACCATGCGAACTTGCCGGATGCACCACTCACGCGGGTAACCATAGGTGGGACATGGTTCGTAGGAGCGAATTGCATTCGTCCGTCCTGGCGCGGATGTATGCAATACACCCCTACGGATACGTGCAATAGTTGTGAACACCTGTTTAGCTTCAGTTTAGGGAATGCTGGCCTCGTCGACGTTGGTCACGCAGGTCGGTAGTAGGCGAATCCGGCGCAGGCACGGCACAGCACCAAACCGTCGCGTGCGACTTCGCGCTCGTTGATGATTTCTTCGCCACATCGATCGCAGGTGGCGTGCACGTGCGGCCGGCTGATCAGCTCGGCGACCGGCATGATCAGCCGGACTTCCTGTGTGCGGAACAGCAGATCATCCGGCATCCGTTGATAGCCGACCAGCTGGCAACGCCATCGCCCCCGCTCGTTCTCCGCGTAGTCTGCTGCCAGTTGCCGTGCCTCCAGCCGCGGCACGATACGTACGGCTCGCTCAGTGAGCGTATCCACGAAGGTGGCGGCTACCTTGCCGTAGTCCTCGATCCGAAGCGTCCGATGGCCGATAGAGCATCCGGTAGCTACGGAGACACCGTCGGCGCAGCAGCCATCCGTTTCCATGATTACCAGCAGGCGCTTGTCGAGCTGCGGTACGTCGATCCCGGTCCATGCGCCGGCCAGCAATCCCATGCGCACGCCCAGTACCTGTTTGGGACAGAGATGCGCGTGGCGGGCAGTGGTGGTTTCGAGCAACGCGTCCAGGGGGTTCATCGTGCGATTCCTCTACCAGCAGGGCGGCGAGCGCAGACAGGCCAGCGCACCGGGGTGTTGGCGCCGCGGGCCTGACCGAGATACGGTACTAGCATACTACGGGTGGGCCGCGACCATTGAGCTTTGGCCCCGACGACCTGGGTGGTTTGCGGCTGCACCGCGCTGGAGCCGTGAACGATGAGACGCTCCGTGCAGTACGCCACCTTACCGGTCTGCGCGAACTCGACCTTCGTGCTACGAAGACCACGGATGCCGGCCTCGTGCACCTGCGGGACCTAACGCGACTGAAGGATCTCGCGCTCGCAAATACGTTGGTCACCGGTGATGGATTTGAACACCTTCAGCGGCTTCAGTATTTGACAACACTCGGTCTTGAGGGCGCTCCCATCAAGGACAGCGCGCTGGCCTACCTTGGACAGCATCCTGGGCTGACGAAGCTATCGTTACATACGTTTCGAGAGAAAGCGTGGCGACTCAGTGATACGGGCGTAACCCAACTTCAGCACTGCACCCGTCTGCGGTCTCTCAACGTCGGTAACGCCGCTCGGCTGACAGGCACGAGCATCGCGGCGCTACAGCGGCTGCCGCATCTGCGCACCCTTCTTCTTGAAGGCACTGACCTGGGCGACGACGACCTCGAGCCGATTGGGCACATGGACGCGTTGGAAAGCCTTGATCTGACCTCCACGCGGGTCACCAGCCCCGGCCTCCGATACCTGCGGCCACGGACCAAGGTCCGGTGCCTTCGGCTCGACTTTACCGGCGTAAATGACGAAGGTCTAGCGGATCTAGAAGGTATATCGGCTCTGACATGGCTAGATTTGCATGGAACCCAGGTTAGCGACCATGGACTAACGCAGTTGGCACGGATGCACAGTTTACGGGTTCTGTGTGTTGGGGCAACGAGCATCACCGATGCCGGCCTGGTTCGCCTCCACAGCCTCACCGAATTGGAAGAACTAAGAGTTCGGGACACGCTGGTCACTGCCGAGGGTATTGCCCAACTGCAGCGCGCCCTGCCAGGCTGCAAGGTCACTTGGGGCTCGAGCTACGAATAGTTGTTTGGGTACTGCCCGACCTCTTCTGAGGCGAGTGTCCGGCTGGTGAAGAGAGCGCCAAGTCGGGCGTTCGATGTGGGATTGTTGCCGGCTGAGCTTCGCTCCGAACCTCACGCCCGCAGCGAAGGCTCGCCGGCTTGCGCGCAGAGCGCTTCCCACTCCGCTGAGGTGTTGGCACCGACGAATGAGCGCAGCGAGGGATCGGCGGCGCGTAGGGCTTCTTCTCCGACGCGGCTGAGATGGGCGTCGGGGCATTGCAACAGGGCGCGTAGGCTGCGCTCACCTGCTGCCAGTAGCCGGTCGGCGATGTCCGCGAGTCGGGCTGCATAGCAGGCGGGCAGTGGCTGCACCACGCCATTGATAATGGGCGCAGCGATTCCGTTGGGGGCGTGATCGGCCTCAAGCCACTCCTGATAGTGAAGTCGCAGCACGTCGGGCAGGATCAGCGGCGTGTCGACCGCCAGGACGAGCACTGCCGGCGCAGTCGCGGCATGCAGGGAGCCGGCCAGGGCGGCCAGCGGGCCTGCATCGGGCGCGCTGTCGGTGATCATGGTTGGTTGCCAGGGCAGCGATTTGCAGAGGCATGCACCGTGCTCCTCACTGTCGACCGATAGGAATACGCGGGCTGCCGCCTGCCGGGCGACGGCGATCACGGCCTCCAGCGCGGTGCGGCCATCGGGTAACCGCAGCAGCGCTTTGTCCTGGCCCATGCGGCGCGACCTGCCGCCTGCCAGCACAACTGCATCAGGGCGGTCATCGTGCTCAGGCATTAGGTCTGCCTTTGGTGGAGCCAGAGTGAGACCCGCATGCCGCGTCTTGGCGACGGGGCTTCTAGCTGGCACGTCCCAGGGCGAGCACGATGCTCGCGGTCCCAGCAGGGCGCGGCTCGATGTAGTTCCCGTTGTGGCTTCGGTTTAGGCGACTTACTCACCTGACCTTCTCAGGGCTTCCCCGGTTCGGAGTGGCTGAGCACCTCTTCGATCCAGGAGAACGCCGCCACGGCCGCGGGGAATCCGCGAGGGCTGATCGCCAGAGCGGCCACATGGAGCACCTCGGCCTCCGATGCGCCGGCCTGTAGGGCGCGCCGCGCGTTCGAGCGCACGGCACCTTCGGCCAGGCCACCGATCGCGACTCCCAGCTTCACCAGGCAGCGAGTCCGTTCGTCCAGCGGACCGGCGGCGTCGGCGGCGTGTCCGACCGCGTCGAGGTTCTTGGCGACATCGGGAAACCGCTCTCGAAAACGCAGGTATACATCGGGCAGATAGCTCTCGGCCATCCTGTCACCTCCTCTCATGACCAGTATGCAGCATTCCGCGTCAGGCTATCATCGCGGTGTACGATCGTCTATGATCTAGCTGACGACGGTGACGTATCCCCAGAGACGAGCGAAGATACTGCCATGACGCCATCCACCGACGACCATCGCATGTTGGCAACGCTGTGCGCCCAGCTGCGAGCGCTGCGCCTCGAGCGCGAATGGACGCTCGGCGATCTGGCGGCGCGCACGGCCTTGTCGCAGGCGCACCTCTCGCGCATCGAGAGCGGCGAGCGCCAGCCGTCGCTTGCCACGTTATTCACGTTGGCACGCGCTTTCGAAGTGCCGGTCGCCTCGCTGCTCGAAGCCGAGCCTGCCTCCGATGCCTCGGCCGTCATTCGCGCCGGCAGCGTTCCCGCGCACAGCGTCAATGGCCTGCTCTACACGCCTCTGAGCGGCACGAGTCGCCAGTTGCATATCCAGGCGGCGCGGGTACAAGTCCCCGCCGATCGATCGGGCACCGAACGTTTTCAGCATGATGGCGAGGAGTGGCTGTATGTGCTCGCCGGAACTTTGCAGCTACTGCTGGGAAATCACACCTACCTCCTGCATGCCGGAGACGTAGTGCACTTCGATTCAACCGTACCGCACCGCCTGGCGGCTCCCAGCGAAGCGATCGCCGAGGTACTGCTCGTGACCTCGTCCAGTACGCATCTGCTGAGCGCGGCGCACACCTAAGTGGTGCATCCGGTATGTCTGGCCCGCGTCTTCGCGGAAACGGGGCGGCCTGAAGGCCACGGCTAGCCAAGCGGGTGAGCCTCTCCGGCCTGAAGGCCGGAGTCTCAGATGTAGTGCGGACTTGCCGGATGCACCGCTTGGCAAGACACCCTCCCGCACGGCGGCGCGCGCGACGCCTGCATCCGTTGTGGCCTTGGTGGGTGGCGGCCGAAGCAACGCGGCCGCTGACCTTGCCTATCCGGCAATGTTGAGCCGTCTGGCTTGCCGTTGAGGCATATTGGCCCACGAGGAAGGGCCATTTGGCCCTGCCCGAACCCTCCATCGTGGTCCACGATGTCGGAATGGCGTACTGCATGCCATAGCGCGCGCAATGTTGAGCACGCACATCGGAGGAAAAGGTATGCACACACTCTCGAGACGCACGTTTCTCGGAGCCAGTGCAGGTGCAATCGGCGGCATGATGCTGGCAGATCACCTGCGCTTCTTCGAGACCGCTTCGGCAGCCGAAATTGGCGAAACGGTGGCCACATCGACAGGTGCGGTATTCCGCACGGGGCATTCGAACAACTGCGACGGCGCGTGCGGCCACCTGGTGCACGTAACCGATGGCCGCGTGACGCTGGTCGAGCCGGCACCCTGGGGGACTACCACCATCGCGGGAAATCCCGCCCCTACCTACAATCCCCGGGTATGCCTGCGCGGCCTGAGCCAGATCTCCAATACCTACAGCCCAGACCGCCTGAAGTATCCCTACAAGCGCGTGGGGCCTCGTGGTTCTGGGCAGTGGGAACGGATCAGCTGGGAAGAGGCGGCCGCGACGATCGCGGAGAACTTCGAGAAGACCCAGAAGAAGTACGGCGATACGTCGGTGTGGATTGCACCCTACACCGGATCGCTCGCCATGATCGAAGGCGTGGTGGGCGCCGGGTTCCGGTTCGCCAGCGTGATTGGCGCCTCGGCAGGGGACTTCGAGGGCGATAACGAGGGCGACAGCGCCACCCCCGCGGGCTGGAACTACGTGCTGGTGGATCCGGCGAACCCGGCCAACGGCGGCGGACTCTTTGATGGGCATGAGTCGGTCGACTTCCTCAATGCCAAGGCGATCATCTTCTGGGCCAACAACGTGGCCGAGACCTCGATCCCCGATTGGCGCATCATGCTCCACGCGCGCGACCAAAACGGCGCGCGGCTTGTCTCCATCGACCCGCGCTTCACGCCGACCTGCGCCGCCTCCGATGACTGGCTCCCGATCCGTCCCGGCGCGGATACCGCGCTGATCAACGGCGTGATTAACTACGTGCTGGCCAACAACTTGGAGGACATGGAGTACCTGCGGCAGAACACGGTTGCCCCGTACCTGGTCAATCCGACCACCAAGAAGTGGCTGCGCTACAAGGACCTCGTCAAGGGCGCCAAGGACGACTACGTGGTCTTCGACAAGGCGGCAGGCACGCTGAAGGCGGCGAGCGACACGTCGGTGACGGATCCCGCCATGCTCGGTGCCTACGAGGCGGCCGGGCTGCAGTGCCGTACCGCGCTGCAGGTGCTCGCCGATACCATGGCTCGCTACACCCCCGAGTACACCGCGTCGATTACCGACCTCCCGGTCGAGCAGGTGCTGTCGCTCGCTAAGCTCTGGGCCACCACGCATCCAGTAGCGGTGCGGGCGGGCTTCGGCCTCTCGCACTGGTACCGCGGCGATCTCACCATGCAGGCGCTGCTGACCCTGCAGTCACTTACCGGCAACATTGGCGTGCACGGCGGCGGCGTGACGACCTTCGCCGGCGGCCTCACCACGACCGCCTTCGACCTTGCCAGTTGGTGGGCGCCGAACGGGAAGATGTTCTCGGTCCTCGAGCCTATGGACGCCTGCGGCGCCATGCTCGAAGGGAAGCCGTTCCCGGTGCGCGCGGCGTGGTTCATGGTCGACAACTTTGCCCAGCAGATGTCGGACCGGAATAGGGTGATCAAAGCGCTCCAGTCGCTGGACTTCCTGGTTGTCTCTGACTACGTGCTGTCGGCCACGGCCGACCTAGCGGACATCGTCTTGCCCGCCTGCACCTACATCGAGAAGACCGACCTACTCTCGTCGAATAACTTCTACCTGCAGTACATGCCGAAGGTCATCGACCCGCTCTTCGAGTCGAAGTCCGATCTGGATGCCATCCGGCTCGTGGCCGGCAAGATGGGCGCCGGCAAGTACTTCGACAAAACGCCGGACGAGTACTTGCAAGCGATGCTGCACATCGGCGATCCCAAGGCCGACTCCAACGTGGTCGGACTCACCTGGGAGCAGGTGACAAGCGGCACGGCCGTGCACCTGAATACCAAGACTGTGCCGTATGTGCCGTTCTTCGACAAGCAGTTCCCCTCGAAGTCGGGCAAGATCGAGTTCTACGTCGAGATGCTGGTCCCGTTTGGCCAGGAGATCTGCGACCACAAGGAACCGATCGAAGCGTCGCCGAGCAACCCGCTGTTCAAGCAGTATCCGCTGGTGTTCCTGAGCACGCACACGCGATTCCGCACGCACTCGCAGTACGTCAATCTCCCTTGGCTGAAGGAAATCAACAACGGCGGCGATGGCTTCCTGGAGATCAATCCAAAGGACGCCTCGTGCCGTGGAATCGCGGACGGGAACGTGGTGCGGATCTTCAACGGCCGCGGTGAGATGAAAGTGCGCGCGCGGCTGACCGAAGGGATCAAGCCCGGCGTCGTCAACTGCTACCAGGGTGGATGGGACACGATCAAGGTGAAGCACTACATCGACGGGCATCCCAACAACTTGACGCACCAGATCGCCAACCCGGCCCAGGCGTTGATACCGAATTTCCCCTCCAATGCCGCCTACTACGACTGCCTGGTGCAGGTCGAGCGAGTCGGAGGTTGATGACATGAGCACAAGCAAGGATCAACAGGCGCGGACCCCGCACCATGTCATGGTAATCGACCAGAACCGCTGCGTCGGTTGCTGGACCTGCGCGGTCGGCTGCAAAGAAATGAACAACGAGCCGTTGGGCTACTGGTGGAACCGCGTACTCACGACCACACCGAATGAATCGACCGCTGAGGCAGCTCCCGCGAGCAATTCGATCGATGTGCCGAGTGGCGTCTTTCCGAACGTCGAGCTAGCCTACCTGCCTGTTGCTTGCCAGCACTGCGAGAACGCCCCCTGCGTGAAAGTCTGCCCGGTCGGCGCCACGTTCCGCCGGGACGATGGCACGGTGCTGGTGGACTATGACCGCTGCATCGGCTGCCGCTACTGCATGGCGGCGTGCCCCTACGGCGTGCGAATCTTCAACTGGGGCGGGGCAGAGTATCCTGCCGGGAGTCCGGTTGGCTACGACCAGGACTACCGCACCGATGGCCGGCGGGTCTTCATGCAGGAGCGCCCGCGTGGGGTGGTCGAGAAGTGTACTTTCTGCGTCGAGCGGATCGACGTCGGGCAGGAGCCGTTCTGCGTGAGCGTCTGTCCGATAGGCGCCAGGGTGTTCGGCGACCTCAATGATGCCTCTAGCGAGGCCAGTGCGTTGGTCGAGGGCGGCGCCATCCAGCTGCATCCGGAGCTGGGGACCAATCCAAACGTCTACTACGTACCTGTGCGCAAGCGCGTTGCGGACGAGACCTGAGCGAAAGTGAGTGTGCGATGGCGACACAAGCGGTAACCTTGCCCGCAAGAGGATTGACTCTGCCGCGAAACTGGTGGTGGACCCTGGTGCTGGCGCTTGCCGGTATCTGGGGTCTGGCAGCCTGGGGTTATGAGCTGGCCAACGGGCTCCAGAGCACCGGCATGCGCGATGTCGTCTCCTGGGGCATGTACATTTTCAGCTTTGCCTTCTTTGTCGGCCTCTCCGCCGGTGGCCTCATCGTGGCCTCCTCGGCGGAGGTGTTCGGCATCAAGGCACTCAAGCCGCTCTCGCGGCTGGGCGTGCTCAGCGCGGCGGCCTGCATCACGGTAGCGGCGCTGATGATCATCCCGGATTTGGGGCGACCGGAGCGGGTCCTCAACATTATTCTGTACCCGAACTGGACATCGCCCCTGGTCTGGGACATTGGGATCATCGCCGCCTACTTCATCTTCTCGGTGGTCGATCTCTTCGTGCTCACGCAGCATGCCGCGAACCCGGGCCCGTGGCGGCGCTGGCTGCGGATCCTCGCGTATGTGGGCCTACCGCTGGCGGTGCTACTGCACTCCATCACTGCCTGGATCTTCGGCCTGCAGATCGCGCGTTCCTTCTGGAATACCGCCTTGATGGCCCCGCTGTTCGTTACGTCGGCCGTACTCTCCGGCACGGCACTGGTCACGTTGATCGTGCTGTGCGCCGAGCGATTCGACCGCATCACGATCTCGGCCGAGACTCGCGCCTGGCTACGTGGATTGCTTGCGGTAGCGCTCGTGGTAGATCTCTTCTTGGTGGGCAGCGACTACATCACGATCCTCTGGGGCAACGTGCCGCAGGAGCGGGCGGGACTCGACCTCATTCTGCCGGGCGGCGGTTGGTCGTGGCTCTTCTGGATGGAGTGGATCGTGGGCGGACTCGTGCCCTTCCTGCTGCTGGTGGTGCCGCGTCTCAAGCAGCTGCCCGGTTCGCTGTTGGCGACGGCGGTGCTGATTATGGTCGGCGTCTTTGCCTTCCGCATCGACTTGATTGTCGGTGGGTTCATCAGCCCGCTGATCTCGTACACGCCGGGTATCGCTCTGGGCAGCTATAGCGCCACGGCCACGTCATTCCAACTGCCCGGCAGTTACAGTCCGACCTGGGTCGAGTACGGCATTGTGGTGGGTTTGTTTGCGCTGTTCGCCGCCATCGTCACCACAGGCTATCGGCGGTTGCACGTGATGCGTGCCGGGGTGGAGAGCCAATGACAGCGGCAGTATGCGACGTGCTGGATCCGGCCACGGCCGCGACCATGGCCGACTTGCTCGCGCATTGGTGGAGCCGTCCGATCGCCGGTGAGATCGACAGCTGGAGCGGCTGGCACGAGCTGGGCAGGAACGTGGCAGAGGCCACCGGCACGGCCACTCCCATGGAACACCTGCTGAGCCCGATACCAGCTGAGGAGCGGCGCGCGCTGATTGACGAGCACGAGCGGCTGTTCGTGGGCCCCGGCACGGTACCGTGCCCGCCCTACGAGTCTGTCTGGCGCAACGACGTGCCGGTCCATCTGCGACGCAGCCTGATGGGGCCTTGCACGGAAGACCTGCGCCGATTGTATACCGAGATCGGACTGCAGGTGGCTCCTTCGTCCGGCGAGCTGCCCGACCACGTAGCGGTTGAGCTCGAAGCACTCGCCTATGCGATTCGGTCGCCCGGAAGCATCCAGAGTGCCGGAGCGCTGTTGACCGACCACCTGGCGAAGTGGCTCCCGGCGTTCTGCCGCGCGGTTGCTCATGAGACTGCTCAGCCGTTCTACAAGGAGCTGGCCGTGCTGACTCCGGGTTGGCTGGCAGAGCTGGCGCGTCAGTTACCTGGAAGCGATCGCTGATAAGCTTCGTCCGGGGGACACTGCTCACTACAGGCGAGCGGTGTCCGCCGGACGCTAGTGCAGTACCTCCGGCTGCGGCCGGATGGCCGGGACGACGCCGGCTGCGGCCGGTTGGTGATTCCGTGCATCAGACTATGCCGCAGGATCATAAGGAATATCCGCGTTGCTACCGTCTATGTGAGTGCGTCGATGCGCGGGCCCAGGGTATCAATCATGGCGTGAAGCCTCTCGTGGGTGCCTTTTCCCATGATGTCGTCCTCAAAACGATCAAAGGCATGGACGAGATCCAGTTCTTCCTGCGCGGTTGTCACGGTAGACGCGTGCTCGAGTACGTCCTGATTCTCGCCGGCGATATGGGCTCTGAGGAACTGGGCGTAGTCACGCGCGGCACTGCCAGACCTGATCTAGTGAGCAAACGATCGTTTGGCAACGCGCGTTGACACGGCACGCACCGCAAGCGCCGGTTCTCCGTGCTCGCGCACGACGACCACGCTGCACGGCGCCATGTCCACGACGAGTTGTGAAAGGCTTCCGGTCAGCCACCGCCGCGGTGCTCCTATGGCTGGGGCGGCTAAACTGGCGTACACTCAGCCCAGAGACCACCGGCCGGCAGAATCGGGCAAACGCTGTAGGACGGGTACTACGCCTTTGGACGACGCAGACTCCATGTTCCCCATTTGTGACGCGCGGGGAGCGATTGTAGGTAGCGCCGGTATTGCGCGCGAGGTGAGCCAACGACTTCGCGAGGCTGGGGATTGGACGCGAACGCTGTCACAAGCTGTCGAGCAGAGCCCCATCTCGGTCGTGGTCACCGACCTCAGCGGTGCCATCGAGTACGTGAACCCGAGCTTCTGCCGGGTTACGGGCTACTCGGCAGCAGAAGCGATCGGTCGGAATCCGCGCTTCTTGAAGTCGGGCCAAACAGCGCCCGAGGAGTATGCCAAGCTCTGGCAGACAATCAGCGCCGGCGGCACCTGGACCGGCACCTTCTATAACAGGAGGCAGAACGGCGAGTTGTACTGGGAGGACGCGTGGATCAGTCCGATTCGCGACCAGCACGGTGCAATCGCACACTACCTCGCGGTGAAGGAGGATATCACTGCTCGGGTGAGATCTGACGAGGCGTTGCGACAGCGCGAGCAAAGCTCTCGGGAGTTGGCAGAGCTGCTCGACCACGCGCACGACGCAATCCTCGTGCTCGAACCGGGCACGTTCGTCATCACGTACTGGAATCGAGGGGCTGAGCGACTGTACGGCTGGCCGGCGGCCGACGCCATTGGGCAAGCGGCGCACGACCTGCTGAAGACAGTCTTTCCCCGGTCGCGCGCGGCAGCTAACGCCGCCCTCACGAGTGAAGGCCGCTGGCTGGGTGAGCTCACGCACACCTGCCGTGGTGGCAACGTGGTCGTCGTGGAGAGTCTTCAGGTCCTGCGCCGGGACGCAGAGGGTCGCCCAGCGGCCGTCTTCGAGATCAACCGCGATATCACCAATCGCCGGTTGGCGGAGGAGGCTAATGCGCGCCTGGCCGCCATCGTGGAGTCGTCGGATGACGCCATCTTCAGCGCCGCGCTCGATGGCACGATAGTGAGCTGGAACCGTGGGGCCGAGCACGTCTACGGATATCAGGCCGATGAGATTGTCGGCCGGCCCATCTCCGTGCTCGTGCCTCCCGATAGGCCAGATGAAGCGGTGTGGACGCTACGGCAGATACTGGCGGGCGAACGAGTCCAGCGGTTCGAGAGCGAGCGCGTGCGCAAGGACGGCCGGCGCATTGCCGTGTCGCTGATCGTTTCCCCAATCCGCGATCTGGGTGGTTCACTCATCGGCGTGTCGGCGATCGCACATGACATTAGCAAACGGAAGCAAGACGAGGTCGAACTCCGCCAGGCTGCCAGCGTGTTCCACAATACTGTCGAGAGTATTCTCGTGACGGAAGGCAACGGTACGATCCTGGCTGTGAATCCGGCCTTCACCAGAACGACTGGCTTCACTGCCGAAGAGGCCGAAGGCCAGACGCCGAGCCTGTTCCGTGCCGATGGGCACGAGTACTCTCTCGCGCCCACGGTCATGCAACAGCTCACCGCCGATGGCCTGTGGGAGGGCGAGGTCTGGTACCGACGAAAGGATGGCGCGGTGTTCCTGGCCTGGCAGTCCGTCACGGCGATTCGCAGCACAGGCACTGAGCCTGTGCGCTTTGTCTGGATATTCAACGACATCACTGAGCGCTGGCGCAAGGACGAGCGCATCAGGCATCTGGCTCTGCACGATCCGCTCACCGATCTGCCCAATCGTGAGCTATTGCTGGAGCGGCTGAGCCAGCTCCTGTCCATGGCTCAGCGTGAACCTCGGGGCATGGCGGTGCTGTTCCTCGACCTTGACGGATTCAAGCTTGTCAACGATACGCTGGGTCACGATATCGGCGACGAACTGCTGATGGCCGTGGCACAGAGGCTGAAGGTGCAGGTGCGGGAGTCGGATACCGTTGCTCGAGTCGGAGGCGACGAATTCGTCGTGCTGCTCGACAACCCGGCGGACTTGCAGGAGGTGGAACGCGTCGCCACGCGACTGGTTGCCGAGGTCAACGCACCCACGGAGCTTCGGGGCCACGCCGTGCAGGTGGGCGTCTCAATTGGTATCGCCGTACACCCCACTGATGGAACATCGTCCACGGAGCTATTGAAGAGTGCCGACATGGCAATGTACGCGGCCAAGGATGCCGGCAAGAACTCGGTCCGGTTCTTCCAGCCCGCGATGCGCCATCAGCCTTTGGGTCTGCAGACGAGCCAGCGCAGCGCTCCGGTCACCTTGTAAGATACCTTGTCGTCCAGGTGCGCGCGCCCAGAGTCTGTGCCGTGGTCAATAGCGATCGTGTGCACAGGCGCGCCCTCCGACAATGTCTCGCGGCTATCCGGCGATCGCCTTTGGGCGCTCTACCCGATCTGCTCACGCTCCTGCCATGCGCGGATTTGCGCGGCGTGCTCGGGATAGTGGCGGTACGTGTTCTCGGCGATGAAGTCGCGCTGCGCCTGCACTTCATCGGGACTGAGCCGGGCGATTGAGGTCAATAGGCGCGACCCAGACGCGGCGAACGCTGCCTTGGCTTCGGCGGCCGACTGATCTCGGCGTTCTTCATACACGCCGTCATTTACCTCATCGATCTTGAACGCATTGTCCTCACCACCAAGCTGGTCGTGTGCCGTGATCGCGCCTTGCAGCTTGGCGAGCGTCTGCGCTTCCCAAAAGGCCACATGCACCAGGATGTCCTTCACCGCCCAGTGGCCGGCAGCTCCGGGCTGGGCCAGCTGCACATCGGTCAGACCGGCGAAGCTCGCATTGAGGTCTGTGCGATCGGCCCGGATTCGCTCGACCAGGGTCTCAGTATCGTTTGGCTCTTCCATCTATGACCTCCTCATGCACCTACGCCAGGTGCGGTGAGACCAGCTCTCTGGTGAATGCGGACCCGCGCCCAATTGTCGACATCGGGCCGCTAAGTGAAGACGCGCTGGACGTGTGAGGCTCCCCTACGGTCTGGGTGCGCAAACGGGGACAGGCAGGAAGCCCGCGCTCCCAGGGCGGCGCCGTCTGCTGCAGAGCACGCGAACGGGGACAGGCAGGAAGCCCGCGCTCCAAGAGGCGTACGCGCCTGGTGAGGCCCGTTCATCCGTTTACGCCGGTCACGAGCGCGCGCACGACAACCAGGCTGGTCGTGGGCACCTGCACGCGGAGCGTACCTGCTTGCGCCAACTCTGCCGTGCCCTGCGCCGGGGCGACGCGGTGCGGCGCATCCCACGTATTGGCGGCTTTGGGATCGCCGCCCAGCGCGGAGACCGATACCAGGCGTTCGATGGGGCGGTCGACGCAGTCGACGGTCACGGTGAGATCATCGGACAAGCTGCGATTTATCAGGAAAGCGGAGAGCGTTGCCGACTCGGTCTCAAGAGTGGCCGCCACGTCCAGCATCGGCACGTCGCCACGATCAGCCGCGCGGTAGGTCGGCGTCGTGACGGCAGGCGTGAGCGCGAGGCCATGGGCGAATTGCGAAAAGAGCTGCAACGGGTAGTACGTCGATTGGATGAGCACGCCGCTCGGGCCGGTCACCAGCGGTGCTATGGCGTTGACTACCTGGGCTATGCAGGCAATCTTCACAGTATCGGCATGGCGGACGAAGCTGGCAAGATACTGGGCGCAAACCAGCGCGTCTTCGAGGTTGTAGAACTCCTCCAGCAGGTGAGGGGCGCGGGTCCACCGGCCATCCGAGGCCTCGCGGGAGGTGGTGCGGTACCAGACGTTCCATTCATCGAACGCAAGGTAGACTCGCTTGCTGCTCTTCTTCACGGCGCGCATGTAGTCAAGCAGCGCGCCGTACTCGTCCAGCACCTGATCGAGCAGCACGCCTTCGGCCAGGTACCACGCGCTATCCTGGCGCTCATTGCCGCTGTAGCGGTGCGTGGAGATGTAGTCGGCGCAGTCCCAGCAGTACTCGAGCACGGTGCGATCCCACTCAAGGTACGTGTTGAGCTTTCTCGCCGAGGTGCCGCAGACGACGGTCTGGATGGAGGGATCGAGTCCGCGCATGACTATTGCCGCCTGTTCGGCGCGCTGCGCGTAGACTTCGGCCGGCACGTGCCCCGCCTGCCAGGGGCCGTCCATCTCGTTGCCCAGGCACCACAGCGGCACGCCGTGTGGCAGCGCATGCCCGCCCTGAACGCGCCGATCTGCCCAGTAGGTGCCGCCGGGGAGGTTGCAGTACTCGAGCAGTTGCGCTGCCTCAAGCGTGCCGGCGGTGCCCAGATTCACGGCGAGCATGGGCTGTGCTTGCAGCTTGGTGCACCACGCCAGAAACTCGTCCGTGCCGAACCGATTGGGCTCGATGGTTTTCCAGGCGAAGTCCGGCCTTGTGGGGCGATCGTGCACGGGGCCGATGCCGTCGCGCCAATCGTAGCCGCTGACAAAGTTGCCGCCCGGGTAGCGAATCAGCGACATACCGAGGGTCTGTAGCGCGTCTAGCACATCCTCTCGGAAGCCCTGGGCGTCGCTTCGCGGGCTATCGGGGTCGAAGATGCCCTCATACACAGCGCGGCCGACATGCTCGAGGAATCCCCCAAAGATGCGGCGATCGACCGAGCCTACATGAAACTGCGTGTCGAGTCGAACTGCTGCCAGCATTGTCTAGCGCCTGCCCAAGCGGAGCTGCACTACCGCTAGGCCCGGCGCGGGCACGCGCACGCGCGCCGTGCCGTCGCCGGGCAAGCGCGCCTCGCCATGCTCTGGCACTACGGCGTTTGGTTTGTGCCAGGTGTTGCCGGCATGCACGTCGCCGCCGAGCAGGTGCACCGCCGGTACGCTGTCGATTTTGCGGTCGGCGATGCCAATCGTTACGTCAGCCTCTTCGCCGAGGCCGCGGTTGATCAGGAACACGCTCGCAGTCTCCGTGGCGGGATCGTAGCTTGCAGCGACGTCCAGTGTGGGCACCTCGCCCCGATCGCCTGCATGGTAGGTGGGGCAGGCGACGGCCGGCCTCAAGGAGCGGCCGTGTGCGTGGCGCGAGAACAGCTGGAATGCATGGTAAATCGACTGCTGCAAGAGACCATCGGACTTGGTGCAGACCACGGCGATTGCGTTGACTATCTGGGCGATGCAGGCCATCTTCACGACGTCCGCGTGGCGGATGAAGCTGGCCAGGTACTGCGCGCAGACCAGGGCATCCTCGAGGTTGTAGTGCTCTTCCAGCAGGTGCGGTGCCTGCTGCCAATTGCCATCTCCGGACCGTTCTCGGTACCAGACGTTCCACTCGTCAAACGAGAGGTAGACGCGTTTTGGGCTGCGCTTCACCGCGCGAACGTACGCCAGCAACGCAGCGTAGTCGTCCACTATGCGGTCGACCATGACGCCTTCTGCCAGGAACCAGGCACTGTCTTGCCGGCTATTCGAGCTGTACTGGTGTGCTGAAATGTAGTCCACCTGGTCCCAGCAGTAGTCGAGCACGAGGCGATCCCAGTCCATGTACGTTGGCATCTGGTGGTGGGATGAGCCGCACACGACTGTCTCGATGGTGGGGTCGAGCCCACGCATCACGACCGCGGCTTGCTCGGCTCGCTGGGCGTAGATGTTTGCGGGCACGTGCCCGGCCTGCCACGGGCCGTCCATCTCGTTACCCAAGCACCAGTACTTCACGGCGTAGGGGTCGGCGCGGCCGTTCGCAATCCTCTGCGCGGCCCAATAGGTGTCGCCAGGTAGGTTGGTGTACTCGAGCAGCTGGGCAGCCTTGGCCGTGCCCTCGGTACCCAAGTTCACGGCCAGCATGGGCTGGGCCTGGAGCGTGGCGCACCAGGCCATGAACTCGTCGGTGCCGAACTGGTTCGATTCGATGCTCTTCCAGGCATAGTCTGGCCGCGCCGGGCGCTTTTCGCGTGGTCCGACGCCATCTTGCCAGTTGTAGGTGCTCACGAAATTGCCGCCCGGGTAGCGAATGACCGGCATATCGAGCGATCGGAGGCTCTCGATCACGTCGCGGCGGAAACCACGTTCGTCGCTGAGCGGGTTGCCAGGATCGTACACTCCCTCGTAGATTGCCCGGCCCAGGTGCTCGAGGAAGCCCCCGAAGATGCGCCGATCGATTGCCCCAACGTGGTGTTCCGTGTCGAGATGCACTCTAGCTTGCATAGAGTCTAGCCCTTAATGCCGCTGCTGGCGATACCCTGGACGATCTGCTTTTGGAAGATCGCAAAGACCACGAGGATCGGGATCGCGGCCAATACTGCTGAAGCCATGATGTAGGCGTATTGAATCCCATAGTTGCTCAAGACGGTACCAAGGCCGAGGGTGAGCGTCATCATGTCGGTGCTGACGATGACAATCAGTGGCCAGAGGAAGTTGTTCCATGACCACACGAAGCTGAAGATGGCTACCGCGGCCGTCGCCGAGGTGGCCAGGGGCATCCAGACACGCCAGTAGATGCGGAACTTGCTGCAGCCGTCCAGCACGGCCGCATCGCTCAACTCGTGCGGGATCCCGTCAAAGAACTGCTTGAATACGAATACGGCAATCGGGTTGGCGATTTGGGGCAAGATCACGCCCCAGTAGGAATCGACGAAGTTCCAATCGTTCATCATCGTGTAGAGCGGCACGATGAGCATTTGGCCCGGCACCATGATGCCGGCCATGATCACCCAGAATACAATGGTGCGGCCATGGAAGCGAACTTGCGAGAAGGCGAATGCCGCCAGGCTGCCCAACACCACCGTCGATAGGGTCACGACGCAGGAAACAATCATGCTGTTGAGGTACCAGCGCGGAATGTTACCATCGGCAAGCACCTGGCCGTACGAGTCCAGATTGAAATGGGACGATAGCCAGCTGATGGGGACAATCGTCGTCTCGCCTTCCGGCTTGAGCGATGTGTCCAGGGCCCAGGCGAACGGTATTACCCAGACTATGACGAATAGCAGCAACAGGATGAAGGCCACGATCCTGATGATTTCGTGCCTGTGCAGCCGTGATGATTTTCGCACGTGTACGGCCGGCGCCGTGAGCTTGGTTGCGCGCTGTGCCATCAGCTTTCCACCCTTCCACGGTTCAGCACGACAAACTGCACCACTGCGATGACCAGAATCACCAGGAAGAACAGGTACGACATTGCCGCGGCGTAGCCAAGGCGGTAGGACACGAAGCCGGTCTGGTAGATGTACTCGATGGCCGACTGCGTGCTTCCGTTGGGCCCACCGTTGTAGTTCCCCAAGAGGTACGACTGATCAAACAGCTTCAGCGACGCCAGCACCTGCAGCACGACGATCAGCGTGGTAGTGCGCTGCAGCAGCGGGATGGTAATGGTGCGGAGGACGGCCCACGGGCCGGCCCCATCGATCATCGCGGCGTCGTAGAGTTCCTGCGGAATGTCCTGCAGACCCGCGAGATAGAGCACGAAGTTGAAGCCGACCGTCCACCAAATGGTGGCGATGACTATAGAGGTCATGGCAACCCCTTCGTCGGTCAGCCATCCGAGGGTTGGCAACCCGAGCGTTGACAGCCAACTGTTGAGGAGTCCGTAATCCGCCGAGAAGAGCCAGTTCCAGATCAGGTACATGATCGAGACAGGCAGCACGTAGGGGGCGAAGAAGGCAAGGCGGAAGAGCCACTGGGCAGGCAGCTTCTGGTTGGCAAGCATGGCCATGATGAACCCGAGCACAACCAGTGGAATGGTGCTCTCGACGGTGAACTTGAGCGTGTGGCCGACGTCGGTCCAGAACAAGCTGTCCTTGAGCGCGTTCGAGTAGTTCTCCAGCCCCACGAAGTGCGACGTACCGAGGAGGCTCCAGTTGTAGAAGCTGATCCGTAGGCCGTCGATCATCGGCCACAGCACGAACAAGCCGTACGCCGCGAGAAATGGGGCGAGGAATGCCCAACCGGTTAGGTCAACACGCAGCCGCGCAGCCAGCGTCCGGCGCCGTACGTGGTTATCGGTCTGCCTTGCCGTGTATTGCACAGCGTTACCTCCCCTAGAGAAGGGCGGCGGCCGGGCTCCGCGTATTTGCCCTGCCGCCGCCCACGGTGCCTGTTGCTTTACGAGGTAGGTTGGGGCGTGTTGATGAACTTCTGGATATCGGCCTTGAACTGCGCTAGGGCCTTGGCCGGGGTAGCGTGGCCGGCCATCACCGAGGAGAAGTAGCCGCCCGCGTCTGTCTCCATCTGCGAGCCCGACCCGCTCCACCAGGCGTCGGGATCGTACGTGGCGTAGGCAGCTTCGCCGGCGTAGTGTGACTGGGGGTTGAGCGCCTTGTACGCGGAGCTGGTAGCGACCGGCAGGTAGGCCGGAATATGCCCGCCCTCAGCCCACACCAGGCTGTCCTTCACAAGGGAGGAAATGCAGGTGAGATTCGCTGCAAGTTGACTCGAACTCAGGCTCTTCTGCTTGGGGATGATGAGGCTGTGCGAATCCGCCTGAGTGGCCATTGTCCCCAGCACATTGGGCGTGAGGGTGATGTCGTAGGGAGTCTTGGACGTCTGGAAGGTCGTGGCTTCCCAGTCGCCATTCCAGTGGAATCCGGCCTTACCGCTGGCGAACATGGAGACCGCGTCGGCATAGGCGGCGTTGTTGGGCGCCACGTTGCCGGAGCAGAGCTCAGCCATCCAGGTCAGCGCGGTGATGGCCTTGGCATCGTCGATCACCATGGTCTTTCCGTCGGCGGAGATGATCTTGCCCCCCTGCTGCGAGTAGAGGGTGTAGAAGAGGCGCCACGGCATGACGTCCTGCGAGTCGATGGCCATGCCATACTTGCCGGTCACCTTCTGCACCGCCTTGAACGCGTTGAGCACTGCATTGGCGCCTACGAGCGGCTTGAGCTTGCCTGAAGCGTCGAGCAAGCCTGCCTTCTTGCAGATGTCGGTATTGTAGTACAGCACGAACGGGTGCGTATCCAGCGGCACGGCGTACTGCACGCCATTGAACTGGGCCTTTTTCCACTGCACTGCCGAGAACTTGTCCGGCGTGATGCCGTACGTGGCGAGCGTGGGCAGATCAAGCGGAGTGACGAGGCCTGAGGCTACGAACGCGCCAAGCCGGGTCAGGTGCATGGAGGCGATGTTCGGCCCCTTGCCGACGACAGTGGCGGTGGTCAACTTGGTATAGAACGGTGCACCCCAGGTAAGCGTTGTCGCGGTAAGGTGGATGGACGGGTTGGCCGCAGAAAAATCCTTCTGCATCTGTGTCATGCGCACGCCGTCGCCGCCGGTGAAGAACTGCCAATACACCACGCTCGACGACGCGGCCATGGCGGGCCGCAAGGGCAGCGAGGAGGCCGCGGCTAGGGCCGCGCCGGTCGCCGCGGCGCCTTTGAGAAACGTGCTTCGATCGATTGCCTTCGTGCCAAACTGGGTTCGCTCGCGATCCATGAGTTCTCCCCTTTGGAAATATCCGGCGCTTCACAGGGCGCCGGGTTCAGGTTTTCAGGATTATGACGCCGGATCGATGCCGGGCGCGGCCCGACTCCTGTTGCCAGCTACCTCCCTTCTCTACGGTAGAACTGCTTGCAGGCCCTGAGTGCGCACCGCGGCAGCTGTGGGGCTACGCAAGCCAATTGATGAGCCGGGCATGAGAACTTACTCAGCGACTATAGCACCGCTGCAGCTAGTTGTCAAGTAGATGTACAGTAATCAAAGCGACCAGAAGCATGCGCTGTTGCACTGCTCGAGCAGCCTGGCGACCGTCGTTGATGCCTGGCCATTGTCGCGATTGGTGGTTCGCCGGGCACCACGGTAGCTTGAGATGTGCCGGGCGGGCATGGCCGGCAGCAGGTACCCACGTAGGCCTCCCAACGGAGAGGGGACGCTCGGTCAGGGGGCGCACGCGACCCCTGCGTTGCGCTACGCGCCCCAGGCGTGCCCTCGTTGGAGCGTTGCATGGTGCCCGAGTTCCACGAGGGGCAGGCGAGACGCCTGCGCTCCCGGATCGCCCAGCTGCGCCATAAACCGTATGACCTTGCCAGCGACGTTCAGCGTCTTCACAGACGGGTTCGATTGTGCTAGGCTACTAGATGTTCAGTAAACAGACCCATCCGCTAGTGGACGCGGCGGCGAGCGGTGTACAAACGATCTGCCCCGAGTCGGGAGGGTGGTTCGGGGCGGCCTGTAGCGTGCGTGATGTGGTGCAGCCGCTGCAGTATGATAGGTGAGGGGAGTTCACTATGCAGGCTGAGAGTGAGAAGCAACAGATGCCGGGGAAGGCCGGTCGACGTCCGAGTATGCGCGACATCGCGCGTGTTGCCGGCGTGTCTCCGGCCGCTGTGTCGCTGGTAGCAACGGGCCGCCCGGGCGTCAGCGACGACACGCGAGCCAGGACGCTGGCGGTCATGCAGCAGATGGGGTACACCCAGCGCCCGCGGCCCAAGCGGGCCGACGATCGCTACACGCTCGCAATCATCAGCGAGCAGCTGCAGCAGCCCATCGTTCACGACATCTTCTACGCCGAGATCTTGCAGGGCATTCAAGCGGAGGCGCAGCGTCACCGTGTCATGCTGTGCCTCCTCGAGGGTGGAGAATCGGGGGTCGATACGTTGCTGGGCAGCCTGCAGGGCGAGGTTGACGGCATGATACTGGCAAACGGCGGCGATCTCACGGATGGAGCTATTCGCAAACTGGTAGCCAGCAGCATTCCAGCCGTGCTGGTCGACAACTACGTGGTTGACCAACCGCTGCACTGCGTGGTTGCCGACAACGTGACGGCAGGCTACCTGGCTACGCGGCACTTACTGCAACTTGGGCACACGCGGGTCGGACTGCTCACCGGTCCTCGCAAGTACCGGAGCCTGGTGGACCGCCAGGAGGGCTACTGCGACGCACTGACCGAGCATGACATCCCGGTTGACCCAGCCTTGATGCCTAACCCGACACATCACGCGGGTGGCCAAAAAGGCTACCAGCAAATGCTGAGACTGTTGGACTGTGCCGCGCCGCCCACGGCCGTGGTAGCTATTAGCGACAAGACAGCCTTCGGCGCCGTGGAGGCCCTCAAGGAGCGCGGTATGCAGATTCCCGGCGACATGGCCTTGGCCAGTATCGACGACGTCGAGGAGAGCGCTCACACGACGCCGCCCTTGACCACGGTCAACGTGCCCAGGGCGGAGATGGGCTCGGAGGCGGTGCGCCGCCTGCTGGCGCTTCTTCGCGGCGAGACGACGAGACCGACCAAGACAGTGCTCTACACGCACCTCGTGGTGCGCGGGTCTTGCGGCGCAGCGCGCGATGCCACTGCAGTGCACCGATCATTGGCCGCCTCGACCGCGGCGACTGCCGGCAGCCGGTCCTAGGAGTGGCCTGCCTGAGGGACGTAAGGTCAGTACTACCCTTTCAGCCCGCCGAGGGTGATGCCCTGCACGAGCGAGCGCTGGAAGAACAGGAAGATCAGGACCATGGGCACGATGACCATGGTGCAGGCGGCCATCAGCTCGGCCCAGGGGGCGCTTTGCTCTACCAGGAACATCTGCAAGCCGAGCGCCAGGGTGAACTTGTCGTTGCTATTCAGGTAGATGAGTGGATTGAGGAAGTCGTTCCACACGCCGGTGAACGTGAAGATCGCCACCACGGCCAGGGCGGGTCGTGCCAGGGGCAGGATGATCATCACGAAGACGCGAATGAAGCCCGCGCCGTCGATGCGGGCCGCGTCCTCCAGCTCGCGTGGTATGCCGCGGAAGAATTGCCGCAGCAGGAAGATGAAGAAGGCGTTGCCGCAGTATGCCGGCACGACGAGCGGAAAGAACGTGTTGACCAGGCCAAGGTAGTGCCACAGCATGAACGTGGGCACCAGGGTGGAGAAGTATGGCACCATCAGCACGCTGAGCAGGATCAGGAACCACACGTCCCGGCCGGGCCAACGCAGGCGTGCAAAGCTGTAGGCGGCCATCGACGACGAGATGAGCACGCCGATCATGATCAAGACTTCGAGAATCATCGTGTTCTTGAAGAACGTGCCAGAGTCTACAAAGGAGAGGGCGTTAGGGTAGTTCTCCCAGACCGGATTGCTGGGAAATAGCGTTGGCGAAGAACCCACGGCCTGGTTGGTCTCCAGCGAGGCATCGACCATCCAGTACAGAGGAATCGTCACCACGGCAGCCGCGGCCAGCAGGATGACGTACTGGAGCAACTTGAGCCACATGCGGCGCCGTGTCAGCAGCGCCAGCATTGGCCGCCGCCGGGCACGGACCTGCGAGGCCTTCTTGGGCAGGCGCTGCGCGCTGTCCGGTGCATGTTGTCCTCGGTCTGCGATCATCCTATGCTCCCGATTCCTCGTAGTACACACGCGACCTGGCCACGCTGAGGATCACGCCTGTCAGCACGAGGATGATGAGGAATATCACCCAGCCAATCGCACTGGCGTAGGCAAGATCGAAGTTCTGGAACGCTACCTGGTACAGGTAGTAGGACATGAACAGCGTGGCGTGATTTGGCCCGCCGTTGGTCATGATGTAGGCTTGCGTAAAGCTCCCGCCTCCGATGGCCGCGATGATCGACGTGACCAGGTTGAAGAGAATCGCCGGCGAGACGCAGGGAATCGTCACATTCCAGAGGCGCCTGAGCGGCCCAGCGCCGTCCACCGCCGCGGCGTCGTAGAGCTCGAGCGGCACGCTCTTGATCGCCGCCAGGAACACGACCATCACCGCGCCGCTGGACCACACGGCAATCACGATCAGCGAGCCGAGCGCGGTATTCTCGTCGTACACCCATTGGCTCGTAGGCAGGTTGAAGGTGCTCAGGATGGTATTGAGGAGACCGAACGCAGGGTTATAGAGCCAGAGCCAGGCGATCGCCGTGGCCACGCCCGGCAGGAGCGCGGGAATGTAGAACAGTGCCCGGAAGAAGCCCACCGCCTTGAGCGGCTGGGCCAGCAGGAGGGCGGCAGCGAAGCTCACCACCAGCACGAGCGGCACCGAGATCGCCGTGTAGATGGCGGTAACCCGGAGCGACTGCCAGAAGAATTGGTCGTTGATGAGTCCGTTCACCTGATAGTTGGCAGTGGCAGGTCCGATGAAGTTCTGCAGACCCACCCAGTGTGGCGAGGTGTTTACGATCAGCCCGTAGTCCGTCAGGCTGAGGACGGCCGAGGCGACGATGGGGCCAAACGACCAGGCGAAGTAGCCCAGGATTGCCGGCAGCGCAAACAGAATGCCGGCTATCGCTTCACGTCGCTGCAGGCTCCAACGTCGCCGCCCCTGGGTAGCGCCCGACCGCCGCCATGCAATTGCCATTCCCTACCTCCCGGCCGGTCCATCCAGCGTGGAGTTCCACGCTGGATGGACCGGAGCGCTTGGTGCTTTCCTAGTTGGTGGCGAAGAGGTTGTTGACCTCGGTGGCGATGCTGGACATGGCCTGGGCGGCGGTCTGGTGGCCGCTCATTACCGTATCGATGGCCGGCCCGATGTAGTTATTCCACGCCGGCCCGAACTGCGTGACCTGCACGTTTGGCTGTTCTACCACATACTTCGACGGTTGGAGGAGTGGCGCGACCGCTACCGACCGGTAGTTGGCCGGATGCCACGGCGTATTCGCCCAAGCCGCGAAGGCGGCACCACTGTACTGGTTCACGACGGTCGGCAGCCAGAGACCATCCTGCCAGAGCGATGAGCTGTTCTGCGCGATGCAGGTTGCCATCTGCATGGCTTCCTTCGGATGAGCGGTCTTGGCATTTACCACGATGTTACCGCCGAGGTCCATCGTCTTGTAGGTCTTCATCACCGGCAGCACGCCGATGCCGACGGGGAAGGTTGGCTTGAAGGCCGACGAGTTGGAGGCCTGCTGCTCGAAGTAGGTCTCCCAATTGCCCACGATCCACATGGCGACGTTCCCGGACGAGAGCGTGAGGCCCACGCCGCTTGTAGCCGTGGCAGCCGTGGAGGGAGCTACGTGGTCGACATTGATCAGATCGGCCCACTTCTGGATGGCATCTTCCGCGGCAGGCTGGTTCAGCATGAAGTGCTTGTAGGTGCTGTCGTAGAGCGCGCCGCCGTTACCGTAGACGAACGGCAGAATATCGTACCACTGGTTATCGGCTTCCAAGCCGTAGCGGACGATATGGCCGGCGTCGAAACCGGCCTGACCGGGGTGCTTGCCGTTGCGATCCACCGTCAGCTGTTTCGCCACGTTCACGAACTGATCCCAGGTCCAGGCGTGGGCGATGTCAGTCGGAGGCAGGGCGACCCCGGCCTTCTTGAACGTGTTCTTGTTGTAGAAGATATAGACGGTCTCCGAGGCAATCGATTGGCCCCATAGCTTCGTGTTGGCATGACCGTCGGCCCACCAGAGGTCCTCAGGCAGGACATTGCTCACGGGAGCGTTGAGCTGCTGCCGGAGCGGAACCTGGTCGAGAAGGAACCCCTCACGACCCCAGAGCAGCGTATCAACCTCGAGACCGTAGAAGAAGTCTGGGGCTGTGCCGGCCGCGAACTCGGTGCTCATTTTGGTGGCGTACGAGCTCACCGTGCCGGTATTGGCGATGTACTCAGTCGTGACATTGAAGCCGAGCTTTGCGGCGCAAGGCTTGATGTACTGGTCCGTGATGTTGGCCGGATCCCACGAGGCGAAACGCAAGGATACGGCTGCGGCGGCGGGACTAGGGGCGACGGCGAGGACGGAGGCCAAGATGGTCGCGAACGCTGCGAGCCGTAGGACATAACTCCAGCGGCTGTGCCGATGTGACATGGGTTCACTCCTTATCGGATATGCATGACTCGGCCGAAGTGATGAATGCGACGTGCGAATCCCGCTTGCTCCCTGGGCGGCTCACCCCCTTCCGTGGTGCCGCGAACCACTACGCGCAACTACGTGCCAATACAGCCCCCGGGCTTGACAGGTCCTACGTGGGCTTAGTATATGCCCCTCTAATCGATTTGTCAAATCGATTAGAAAGGTATATACTGTGGTCCACTAGCGGTCGTAGGAATCGCTCAGGAACAGTAGCGCGTGTGTGAGGGCACCATGGAAGCCGCAGATGTGAGAGGCGGTAGAGCCGCGTGGGCCGGCTCAAACTGGCGACCAATCCCGTTGGCAGATACCGTCATCGACGACGCATTCTGGTCCCCGCGGCTCAAGGTCAACCGCGAGCGGACCATTCCATTCGAATACGCACAGTGCAAGCAGACCGGCCGCATTGACGCACTGCGCCATACCTGGCGGCCGGGGATGCAGCCGGTGCCTCACATCTTCTGGGACTCCGACGTCGCCAAGTGGATTGAAGCCGCCAGCTACAGCCTCGCCACACATTTCGACGCGGCGCTTGATGCCCTGGTTGATGAGACGATTGCGCTGTTGGCGGGCGCACAGCTGCCTGACGGTTACCTCAACACCTACTTCACCGTGGTCAAGCCCGGCAAGCGGTGGACGGACCTGCGCGACGCGCATGAGCTGTACTGCGCCGGCCACTTGATTGAAGCGGGGGTTGCCCACTTCCAGGCCACCGGCAAGCGTTCGCTGCTGGACGTTGTGTGCCGCTATGCCGACCATATCGATTCGGTATTTGGCACGAAGCCGGGCCAAATCCGTGGCTACTGCGGCCACGAGGAGATAGAGCTGGCGCTCGTGAGGCTCTACCGCGCCACCGGCGAGCGGCGCTACCTCAATCTGGCGGCGTATTTCGTAGACGAGCGCGGCCGGCAGCCAAACTACTTCGAGTCGGAGGCGGCCGAGCGCGGCACCCCCGGCTACTTCGAGATATACCGCGGGCGCGGCCAACTGCGCACCTCGTGGGAGTACAACCAATCGCACCTGCCGGTGCGCGAGCAAACCGAAGTGGTGGGCCACGCCGTGCGGGCCATGTACTTGTGTTCCGCGATGACCGACCTCGCCGCGGAGACCGGCGACGAGTCGCTGCGCGCCGCCTGCCGCCGGCTGTGGGACCACCTCTGCAGCAAGCGCCTCTACATCACCGGGGGTATTGGCTCGGCGACCGAGAACGAGGGCTTTACCACCGACTACGACCTACCGAATGAGACTGCCTACACCGAGACGTGCGCGGCTATTGGCCTGGTCCTCTGGTCACATCGCATGCTGCAACTGGAGCGCGACGGCCGCTACGCCGACGTGCTGGAGCAGGCTCTCTACAACCGTGTGCTGAGCGGCGTCTCGCTCGACGGCACCAGCTTCTTCTACGAGAACCCGCTGGCGAGCAGCGGCGGTGTGCAGCGCAAGGAGTGGTTCGGCGTCTCCTGCTGCCCCCCGAACCTGGCCCGGCTGCTCGGTTCACTCGGTCAGTATGTCTACTCGTCGGACGACTCCGGCATTGCCGTTCATCTGTACGTCCAGAGCCACACTCAGACGACGGTCTCGGGTCACCGGATCTCTCTGCGCCTGAGAACAGACTACCCGTGGGATGGCGTGGTCAGGCTGGCGGTGGCGCCGGACGCGCCCACTACGTTCACCCTGTCGCTTCGCATGCCCGGGTGGTGCAGGGCCGCGACGCTGCGAATCAACGGCAAGGTAGTGGACCCGGCGGGGATTGTAGTGCAAGGCTACGCGCGTCTGACGCGAAGATGGGTGGATGGCGACACGGTCGAGCTCGATCTCGCCATGCCGGTGGAGCGTATCTACGCCCACCCTGAGGTAGCGGCGGACGCCGGCCGTGTGGCGCTGCAGCGCGGCCCCCTGGTGTACTGTCTCGAGGACACGGACAATCCGGTAGCGATGCACCGCGTCGTATTGCCGAGCGATGCTCTGTTCACAGCGCAAAAGGAGGGAGCGCTGCTGGGCGGTATTGTGACGTTGCGGTGCGAGGGTTCGCTTCTCGACGAGAGCGGCTGGGATGGCGTGCTGTATCGAACCGAGCCGCCTGCGCATGCGCCACAAGCCCTGACTGCCATTCCATACAATGTATGGGGCAACCGCGGAGCGGGCGCCATGCAGGTATGGCTCCGGGAGTAGCAGGAATAGAGCAGTTGCACGCGAAGAAGCGACCCACTCATCGAGACGTAGCAGAGCTGGCCGGCGTCTCTCCGGCCGTAGTGTCGTACGTGATCAACGGCGGACCTCGCGGGACATCCGCCGAGGCGCGGCAGCGCGTGCTGGACGCCATTGAGGCGTTGTCGTACCACCCGAGCGCGGCGGCGCGGGGTCTGCGCATGCAGCAAACCCATACCATTGGGTTCATATCCTATGATCCGCACCCGCTCGACGCGTTCTTTGCCCCGTACAACGCGGGCGTGCTGACGGGATTGACCCTGGCGCTGCTGGCGCAGCGCCGCTACATACTGCCATTTCCCGTCGGTATGGACGAGGACCTGCGAGGCCTGGACGAGCTGCTCTACGGTGGGCGCCTGGACGGCGTGGTAGTGCGGCTATCCCAGGTGCCGCCGTTCACCGATCCTATTCTGGAGCGCGTAGCGAAGGCCGGCATCCCGTGCGTCTGTATCGAGCGCGCCGGCTCTGACCGCTTCGGCTTCAGCTCCGTGACCTATGACGATGAGGCCGGCGGGTACGACGCCACGGCTTACCTGCTCACACGGGGTTATCGCCGGATCGCGCACATCATGGGCGACCCGCGCATGGTCTCGGCCAAAGACCGCGAGGCCGGCTACAAGCGGGCGCTGGTAGAGGCGGGCGTGCCGGTCGACGAGGACCTGATCCAGGGCGATAGCTGGCGGCCGGCCGACGGTGCCACGGCGACCCGCAAGCTGCTGGCTATGGAGCATGCTCCGGGCGCGATCTTCGCGGCCAACGATCAACTGGCGTTGAGCGTGATAGAAGTGGCGCGCGAGATCGGGATGCACGTGCCAGACGATATCGCAGTCGTGGGCTTCGACGACGTGCCGCTTGCACAGGAGCTGATCCCCCCGCTGACCACAGTGCGCATACCGTTCGCAGAATTGGGTCGCCGGGCGGCAGACCTGGTGTTGCAGAATGTACAAGGGGAGCTGCGCGAGTGCCGCGCGGAGACCGTGCCGCTCAAACTGATCCGGCGAGACTCGGCCTGACCATGCCAGAGCAACCTAGCCGTGCCTTGTCACGCCTGCGAGCCGCAGGCCTTTGTATTGCCCTGGTGCTGTTGGCGGATGGCCGGTTCACGGGCGCCGCGATCGCAACCAACAGGGCAGGCGCCGCAACGACAACCGTTGTAGGACCATACTCACGCGTGCCGCTCTTCTCGCAGCACCTCGACAATACGCTGACGTTGGCCTATGGGGTCGGCGATGACGGCTCGGCCGATTGCGTGGCTGCCGCCACCACGATGATTCTTCGCTACTACCACGCGACGTTGCCGGCGCGCGTCGCGAGTAGCATCGTCACAGACTATCCCACCGTGGTACGCGCGTTGCGGAACTTCCCGCTGCCGCCGGCGGCTGAGAATCCGGCGTTCAACCCAGATACGCCACCAGATGGTGTCGGCATGCAGAATGAAGTCGCCGACGAGATCCCCAGGCTATCGGGCGGCGCGCTGTACGACGACCCGGTGTCCTGGACTGCCGGCACCTGGCAGCGCAACATGCTGGCACAGCTGCGCCAGGGGCACCCCGTGATGGCGTATACCCAGTTACTCCCGGGCGGCCATGCCGTGGTGGTGGTGGGCATGGACACCGCCGGCCAAAAGACGGTGTACTACAACGATCCCTGGACCGGAAGCCTGGCGGAACTCTCGGCCGCCGACTTCCAGGACACCTGGCAAGGCCTGGGTTTCAGTGCGCAACTCATCCTGCCGGTAGGGTCTACGTCGGCGACGAGTGGCGCCGGGGGCTGGGCATGGAACTCCGTGCTGCCGCAGGGGACGACACTTCGCAGTGTTGCCTGCCCGAACAGCAGCACGTGCCTTGCCGTGGGTGACAACGGCGCCCTGTTGGCCAGTACGGATGGCGGAGCAACCTGGCGCCGTCGGATGGCCGGTACCGGCGGCCGGCTGACAAGCATCGCCTGTCCGACCAGCAGAAACTGCCTGATCGTGGGGAGTAGTGGTGGCATTCTTGCCACCACGGATGGTGGGAGCACCTGGCGAAGGCGCGCCGCCGGCACCTCGGATGCCCTGCTGGCCATCACCTGCTGGACCGGCAAGGCGTGCCTGGCCGTGGGCGACGACGGCACCATCGTGGCCAGCGCGGATGGCGGCCTGACCTGGAACAGCAGGCAGTCGTGGACCCGCAACCAACTTTACGGCATCACCTGTACAGGGCACGGCCACTGTCTCGCCGTGGGGGACACGGGCACGATCGTAACCAGTCCCGATGGCGGGCACACCTGGATCGCGCCGGATTCCGGCACTGCGGCCGCGCTGTATGGCACTGCCTGCCCAACAGCGAATACGTGCCTGGCGGTAGGCGGAAGTTGGGATGCGGTTGGGGGCAGGTGGATTGGCGTGATGCTGGCCAGTGCCGACGGCGGGACCGACTGGCACAGCCGCTCGTTGGGTACGTTACCCGGCCTGCATGGCATTACCTGTGCGCCCAGCAGGGCCTGCCTGGTGGTAGGGGACGATGGCACCGTGCTTGCCAGCGCGGACGGCGGTGCCACCTGGCACAGCCGGCCAGCCGGCACGGCCTGGGGCCTGAGCGGCGTCCACTGCGCGACGGTGCGCGCGTGCCTGGCCGTGGGCGCAGGCGGGGACATCCTCACGAGCGCCGACGGCGGAGCCACTTGGCGCGCGCGAACAGCGGGCGCGGGGCTGCCCAGCACGACGTGCCCGGTTGGCGATGCCTGCGAGGCCGCAAGCGCCTATCGCGGCACTTGGGCCAGCGAGGACGGCGGCATCACCAATGACCTGACGGGCGTGAGCTGCCCCACGACCCAGGTGTGTCTCGCCGTGGGCATGGGCGGCATCATCATGGCGAGCGCGGACGGCGGCAGCAGCTGGCACGAGCAGTTCGCCGGCAGCGCAGGCCGGATCGCGGGCATTACCTGCCCGACGGCGATGCGCTGCCTGGCGGTGGGGGCAAGTTTGAGCAAAGGGAGCGCCAGTGAGGTTGGCATCATTCTGGTCACTGCCGATGGCGGGTCCAGCTGGCGCCGCTACACCTCGCGCACCTGGCCAGGACTGCAGGGGGTTGCCTGCTCGACCGCCGCCAGCTGCCTGGCTGTAGGGGCGGGCGGTGTCATCCTGGCCAGCACGAACGGCGGCAATAGCTGGAGCAGCCGGGTCTCAGATACCTCGGAGAGCCTGGCGGGCGTTAGCTGCTTCACCAGTAGCGCCTGCCTGGCCGTGGGCAGCGGCGGTGTCATCCTGGCCACGGCCGACGGCGGCGTGACCTGGCGCAGCCGAGCTTCCCACGGCAACAGCCAGTTGCGCGGCATCGCCTGTCCAGCGCCCAGCCGGTGCCTGGCCGTGGGCGACGGCGGCACTATTCTGACAAGCGCGGATGGTGGTGCAAGCTGGATCCGCAGCCTCTCCGGCACAGCCGACGACCTGCGGGACATCGTGTGTACGAGCGCCAAGCGCTGCCTGGCCGTGGGCGACGGCGGCACCATTCTGGCAACTGCCGATGGCGGCGCGAGCTGGGGCAGCGACCTCTCGGGCACCGACGAGGACCTGCAGCACGTCGCGTGTCCCACCGCCGGTCGCTGCTTGGTGGTGGGCGGCAGCGCCACGATTCTGACAGGCCAAGTGTAGCGAGGGCTTGCTGGACGGCTGCAGATTCGCACGCCTGGTGTTTGCACGCAGCCGCGGCCTACAGCTCCCGCAGGCCCATCTGGCCCGCCTGGGGGCAGGCGAACTTTGCCTGGCAGTGCACGCATGCCAGCTTGGGGAAGATCACCAGGACGCGAAACGCCAGCAGTCCGATAAGGGCAGCCAGGATACAGGGCAAGGCCCAGGAGAAGTTGACGAGGGTAGCGGGAATGAGTGCCAGAATCGGCGTCGCGAGCGAGGCCAGGTAGAGATTGTTCGCACACAGCGGGCCGCGTGCCCTGCCTGCGAAGTCGTCGGGCTTTCCGGCCGGGGCCAGTCTGCGAGCGATGATGTTTAGGCCCGAGATGCACACGCTGCCCTGCCAGCGGTAGTAGGCACAGTTCGGGCACACGGTCAAGGGCATCCCTACGTACATCTCGCCGAAGGCAAAGGCAAGGTACGCGGCACCCAGCGCAATGCTCGCCCAGCCCCAAAAGCTGTAGCCGACGACGATGCCGGCGCCGCCCAGGGCAAAGTGCAGCACGGTGGCGCCGTTGTAGGTCAGGATGTTCGGCAGCGGGTATCGCTTGTAGAGCTTTGCTTTTGCTTGCGCTGGGCCGGCCATGGCGTTGACCTCGTTGGTTGACATAATGAAATGACTTGGCATCGCGGGATAAGTGAGCTGCGGCCGCGAGGCGGCTGGGCCAGCTTGCCGGCCATGTGCACTCTAGCGCAATGCATCGAATGCTGTCAATATGTCAGCGCACTGGGTGGCGGTTAGTTCAGGCTAAGTGGATCGGCGTGCGGAGTTGCCTCGCGCAGCGGGGTCGGGCTCTCCATCCGCAGCTTGCCTGTACTCATCGGAGGCTGCGATACCGCGCTCAAGATAATCAGCGACTGACCGAGCAGTTGCGTATTGCAGCCGAATGCCGGCCAGCGTTCGGAGGGCAGCACCTAAATGGTGGCCCCATCGCCGTGTTGACAACGTGAATGTCCTTCACCTGCCAAACGCGAGTATAGCACCTGACTGTTGCCGTCGGTTAACGTTATGGAAGAAGAACACTAGTGTGCCTGTGGCTGAATTGGACATTCGCCAGTTCCCGGTTTGGTCGAAGGTTTCCCGCCCGTCGTTGAGCACCCGTGCGTGCCCTGCTTCGCAGCACTGTTCGCCGATGGTGCCGATCAGGGCGATGCCGCTGCCGGTGAAGGTGCGCGTGGCGGGCAGCTGGTCATTCTCCAGTATTTGTGCTATTTTCGCTGTGCAGCGAAAATAGCATGGGGAGAGAAAATGGCCCAGCCGCAGCGCGTTGTCGGACAACAAGATCTGGTGGACGGCTTTGTATCGACACTGAGGGGGCTGCCCGAAGTCGAGGTCGTCCGTGTGCAACGAGAGCTACAGACATCCCACTCCCCCGACAAGCTGACAGACGCTCAGCTCATTCTGAGCGTGCTGGGTCGGCCAGTACAGGTCATCGTCGAAGCCAAGACATACGCCTACCCGCGCGACCTACGCGAGGTGGCACATCGGCTGCTGCCTGCCGAAAGTGCTGATGCATCGGTTCCGGTTGTATCGATGATCATCGCCAATGAGATCTCGCCAGGCGGCCGGGACCTCTTGCGTAGCGAGGGCGTGGGCTACTGGGACCGCAGTGCCAGTCTCTATCTGAAACTGCCCTGGGCCTATATCTTGGTGGACCGCCCGCTTGAGCGGGGCGCGCCTCGCGTCGCCCGAAGTCTGTACCGAGGTTCTGCCGCACAGGTGCTGCAGGCACTTCTCCTTGAGCCAGATCGCTCATGGCACCTGCAGGATCTTGCCGCTCGATCGGCGGTCTCACTGTCGCGCGTGCACACGGTCCTGGCCCAACTCGAAGACAACCTCTGGCTGGAACGACGCGGCAGTGGGCCAAGCACTGTGCGCGTGCTCGTCGAGCCGGCAGCGTTGCTTGACAGCTGGGCCAGCGCCCACTCGCTCAAGAGCTATGTCCAGCGCTATTTCTACGGCTGGAGTCAGTCTCCTGCTACGCTCCGCGCGGCGGTGTCTGAAGCTCTGGAGCAGGAAGGCGTCCCTTACGCCCTGACGCTGACGTCGGGCGCCGAACTCGTGGCGCCGTTCACAACAGCAGCCAGCCGGCTCGAGATGCTGGTGCCCGACACTCCTTCCGCCGGCGCGGCCCTCGAGCGTTCCGGGCTGCAGTCGGTGGACGAGGGAGAGAACGTGGTGCTCCTGATGACGAGACAACGGGCGCCGCTGCTGTTCCGACAGCAGATCGGATCTGTCCAGGTCGCTAGTACCGTGCAGCTTTACCTCGACCTCTGGGCGTCGCCAGGACGTGGGAAAGAGCAGGCACGCCACCTGCGGGCTGAGCGACTTAGCTACTAGAAGGGAAGTGCGGTGAAGCCGAAACACCAGGGCGGATACACGACTGTTCATGCACAACTTTGCGAGCGGACGCTGGTGACGCTGCTACGCGGCCTGGGACCGTGGAAATCGAGCATCTACTTGGTCGGCGGTTTGGTCCCGCGCTACCTGATACCGCAGTCCGGCACCACGGGCGCGCCCCCGACACACGTAGGCACAACAGATGTCGATATCGTGGTGGATCTCAAGCTCCTAGCGGCGACAACTGCCTACCGTACACTCGAAAAGAATCTCAAGGCTCTTGGATTCAATCGTGGCGAGAACGAAGAAGGTCAGGCACAACACCACTCGTGGCGCAGGCGGGTAGATGAGACGACCACAATCGTTCTCGATCTGCTTTGTGACACGGAGGCCGACCATGCTGCGCGCATAGTCAAACTACCAGGCCAGCACCGGCTATCCGCGTTGCAGATTCCTGGAGCCCATCTTGTTTCGGGAGACCACATTGATATCGCCTTGACGGCCGAATTGCTCGACGATGGCGGTGTCGCTACCGAGACGATCCAAGTGGCGAACATCGTGCCATTCGTGGTGCTGAAATCGCTAGCTCTCCGCGACCGATGGGAGGAAAAGGACGCCTACGATCTTGTCTACTGTCTTCGCTATTACCGGGATGGCCCGACTGCTGTTGCCGCAGAATTTGCTGTGGCCGTGGGCCGGTGGCCGGACGAGCCATTGCTCGACGAGGCGATCGCGATTCTCGAGCAGCACTTCGTGAGTGACGAGCACACGGCGGGTTGGCGAAAGGATGGGCCGGCATCGTACGCGCGGTTTTGCACCGACCCCGGTAGAACTGACATGAACGCACGAAACCGGAGGGATGCGGCAGGGACTGTTGAAGCATTTGTCAGGTCGATACAGGGGAGAAAGGCCAAATGACCCCGCTCAGGCAGTTGCAAGCCCAACGTTCTCCAACCGCTTCAGTGGCTTGGGCTTGAGCGTGTGCTGGTCCCGCAGGCGGCTGAGGCGATCCGTGACTTCGTCGGGCCGGTGGTTCCGCGCATAGAGATCCCGCAGGTCTACCAGTAGCTGCACGGTGCGGTCGTAGTCCACGGGGCGCTTCGCGGCAATCAGGGCATCGAGTTGGCCCCAGGTCTCGGCCTCGTGCCCGCTCAGTTGGTCGAGATACTCGGCGCGGGCGATCGCCTGTTCACGCTGGCGACGCGCTTGCTCTTCCGCTGCTTTCTTAACTTCCGCGCGTCGCCGGGCTTCCGCCTGCTCTCGGGCCAGGTTGAGCAGCTGATCGATCGAGCGCGGGCCGCCCCCTGCCCGATTGGTGCCGGCCGGCTTATTCGTCTCAGTGCGGTGGCGTCGCAGGAGCTCCGCCCGCAGATGTGCGTCGCCGGTCTCCAGCAGGCGCAACAGCATCTCGCTCTTCTCAGACTCGGGAAGTCCGGCGATCCACTGTGTTAGGGCCGCTCTCGACGGGGCTGCTATGGCGGCTGGCGCACTGCCCTCTGCCGCCGCCGCCGGGAGATCTTTAGCATGAACTGATGAGTTCCGCAGTTGGCCACGTAGACAAACGCGTTGAAGTGCCGATCCATGAGCAGGGCCGGGTCACCCCGGAAGCTGCCATAGTTGTAGACGTTGGTGACCCGCGTTGAGGTGATCGTCGCGCGCGTCGAGAGCGTGCGCAACTCCGCCATCTCTTCTGGCTCGAGCGGGCGATCGACCGCCTGGAACTCGTAGTACTGGTACTCGCTCACGGCCTCTGCTCAGAACCTATAGCGCTGTGCGACCCGGACATGCCAATCTTTGAGGACTGCCGGCGTGTTAGCGGTTGAAGTACCGTATCGCCTCGGTGCCGTGGTATCACTCATGAGCCAATGATAGCCGGAGGATCTGTAGCGGCTGCGCGCAGTTCAAGTGGTGCCGACGAGGGTTGGGCTTGGCAGCGGTGGGAGGGAATCTCGGCGTGGCTGGCGGCTGCGCGAAGGGCTGATTGCGTAGCTGCACCGGCTCACCTGGGGTCGGGCTCGCTAGGTCCTATCAGGGGCTATCGCCTGCCCAATGGGGGCTATCAGGGGTAAGTTCTTGCCTCCTGTCGTGGTGACGCGGCAGCCAAGGCGGACTAAAGTCCACGCTAGGCGGGCAGTGAGGCTCCCCGGACTGCAGTCCGGGGTTTCAAGGTCACGTCGGCCGTGAGGCTCCCCGGAGTGGATTCTGGGGTTTCAAGGTCACGTCGGCCGTGAGGCTCCCCGGAGTGGATTCCGGGGTTTCAGGGTCACGTCAGCTGTGAGGTACCCGGGACTAAATCGCGGGGTTCAGGGCCGCGCACGCTCGCAAGATGATGCTAGTCCCACGCTTATAGGCCGAAACGGGGGCGGCTACCAGGCGGGCTAGGAGAACAGCTTGCCGATTTGGTCCAGGTCCCGCTGGGCTAACTCGAATCCGCTGAAGCTGACGGTTCGCCTGCGACCGAGGAGGCGATGGAGGAGACGTCCGAGTGTATGGGTCACGATGGGTTCCGTATTCTAGTTGGTTGCGTTTGTTCCCGCAACTACGATAGGCGCGGGACGCGGCTCACACCATTGCCCGGTAGGGCTATTGCGCTTGGGGAGACCGATCCCATGAGTCCGCTTGTGGGGGTGCAAGTTTAGCGCGCCCTAAGGTGAGTCAATGGTGAGGCGCCCCGGCTTTCAGTGCTCTGGCGGCGGGGTCGGTAGCCGGCACGCCCAGGGGCGAACACCTGCAACATGTGATCATCCTGGGGTCGGCGGTACCATGGCGACGCGCGAGTACGCGGCAGATCCGGGGACGGGCAGGATGCCCGCGCTCCCGGGTTCGCCAGTGCACACGCCGGCGATCACACAATCCACGTCCGCGCTCTCCAGGGGCGAGCACGGTGCGCGCTGTCCCGGGAGGTATCGGTCTGGCTGACCCACAGCGCGCAGTAGTGGGGTTCAGGGGCGAGCACGGTGTGCGCGGTCCCGGGAGCGTGCGGCTGCTGGAGATTTCGACGAGTTCGGTACAGAGCGGGTGAGGGTTGCCGGCCATGTCTGCCGGGGGTGCTATCTTGGCGTCACTGCTGGGCTGAGCTATCCGGCCCCGAAGCCGGCCGGTTCGTTAGGGCAGCAGCAGGTAGCCGGCCAGGTGGAGGTAGGACCCGCCTTCCTTGCCGTTGAAGAGTCCAGGCAGAAATGTCAGGGTGTGTTGCCTGCTTGCCGGCCAGCGCCAGGCAAATAGCACCGCGTTAGGCAGCGATCGGCCGGAGCTGGACTTGTTCTGCCAGATCCCCGTCTGGTCGAACGTTTCGCGGCCGTCGACGAGCACCCGCGCGTGCCCGGCTTCGCAGCAGTGAGCGCCTATGGTGCCAATCAGCGCGATGCCGCTGCCGGTGAAGGTGAGCGTGGCGGGCAGCGAGGCGATGTCGTGCGCGACATACCCGGCGGCGGCCCAGGCGTTTGTCGTGGCGGGCTGGGCCTCGGGGTCGAGGGCGGCGGCGGCGATCACGAGGGCGAAGCCGCCGCTCGTTTGCCAGGCGGTCAGGGCGCTCACGGGTGGTGGTCCGTCGAAGAAGCGGCCGTAGCCGTTCGCCGTACGGGCCGAGAGAGCGGCAGCGGCGCTCTCGATCAGCCAGTCGCGGGCGAAGGCCTGGTGCGCCAGCGTGGCCAGATTGTACATGGCCTCGACGAGGGGCTCTGTCGTGTCGTTCTCGGCTTGCAGGTCGGCGTAGATGCCGCGGGGATCGGCGAGCTGCGTAGCCACGGCACGCGCGGTTAATTCGGCATCGTCGAGGTAGGTCGCGTCGTGCGTGGCGTTGGCGAGCAGCAGCCCGTCGTCGATCATGTTGCCGTTGACCGAGGCGAAGAAACGATGTGGAAGCTGCCGGCACTGCTGCCCGTCATCGAAGACGTAGACGGTATAGAGTGGGACGCGGGGATCCAGGAAGTGGCGGCGAATCGCCGCGTACATGGTCGTGGCATCCGTGAGGTACGTCTGGTTGCCGGTGCTGGAGTAGAGCAGGAGGGCTGCCTTCACGTAGTTGGAGCCGGTCTCGAGCGTCTTGAGGTGGTTGGTGCCACCGAACGGCTGCTGGTAGAGAATGCCGGAACAGGCGCCTCGGGCGTAGAGGGTTCGGGCTGCCTGGACCGCATTGAACGCGCCGATCGCGTGCTGCAGCGCCTCTGCCGCACCGGTCGCCTGGTACTCGCGAGCGGCCGCCACGCCGTCCCACAGTGGCGTATCGCTCCACTGCGAGCAATGCGATCCGCTGCATGGCGCGTAGACCGGCGCCGACGAGCTGAGGGCCTGCAACAGCGGTGCGAGGGCGGGCTGCCTCGTGGTGCGCCAGCGAAAGTACAGGTCGTAGGTGAGGGCATCGGCACCCCAGTCGCGGTTGGTAGTGGGGCAACCGGGGGCCAGGCACAGGCGCCAGGCGCTGCCGGCCAACCAGGTGGACTCGAGCGTGGCGGTCGCGTCTCGAGCGTAGTCCGCGAAGGTCTGGGATGCAGCGGCCAGGGCGACCGGGGGTGGGTTGCTGGGTCCCAGGCCATCGACCGCTGGGACACCAGATACCAAGATTAGTAGGCTCAGCACGAGCAGGTTGGCAGTACGCACTGTGAACAGCCCACGCTTGACGAGGTGTAACGCAGGTGTTACGGTTATGGAGACTGGTGAAAGGCAGAACATTATGAGCCTCGACGTGGCCTACCACCGCCGCCGTATGGCTGAGCGCTTGCAGGATCCCGAGTTTCGCCGTGAGTACGATGCCGCGCGCGACACTATTGACCAGATTGATGCCGTCGTACGAGCCCTTGATCGTCTACGCATGGACACCGGCCTCACTAAAGCCGAGCTCGCGCGGCGAATCGGTAAGAACCCGGCCGCAGTACGACGACTCTTCAGTGCAGCTGCCAATCCCGAGCTGGGCACTGTCGTCGCCATTGCTGGCGTTCTCAACGCCGAGATCAAGGTTGTGCCTAAGGAACCAGCACCGGATGTTACGCGGCGGCGTTCACATCGCGCTTCCATCGTAGCCTAATCGCCTGTTCTGCATCTTGGACAACGCAGACAGGGCGGAGCTTTCTCAGCGCGGCTTGCCAGGGCTGGCCATCGCCGTCATCACCGGAATGCGCAAGCCGTGGAATACAGCATTTACCGAACATGACTACGCTCATGTGCGCGACCTGGGGAACGCCTACCAAGCCTCCCGCCCACGCCGCATTGTGATGTAGGGGACGCTCCCGCTCTATGCCTTGTGCGATGACGACAGCGGGCATGCATCGTCTGTCGCGTCAGGGCCCACCACCTGGACGAACTCGTGGCCGTGAACCCAGACTTGTTGAGGCTTGGCGGACGTGGCGAGCTGGGTCGACGGACGAGCGGTAAGTCTAGACTCTATCATGAACCTCACATCATCCAGCCGAAAGGCTGTGTGCACCTGCGCAATAGTTAGAGGATATTTCGTACATAGTTGACAACGGGGCTCAAAACGCCCATGCTAGGAGAAACTCCATTGCACCAGGCACGATCGGTGCCGTTCAATTTGGAACATGCGTGCTCGCGGAGGACGGCGTAGGGTCAGGAGGACACATTGACAGCACTTTCGGCACTGCAGGGACTACGTGGCACCGGCACCAGTCTGTGGCATGAGTCTCAAAGGCCGAAGGTAGCGCACTTGCCCGCCGAGCTTGCCGTCGCGCTTGTCGGCTCCTACCCGCCGCGAGCCTGCGGCATTGCCACGTTCACGCGCGATTTGAGCGATGCCCTCGCGCAGTCCGGCCATGCTGTCAGCCCCTCTATTGCCGCGATCACCGACGTAGGCGCGCGCTATGCCTACCCTCTCGAAGTGCGCTGGCGCATAGATCAGCAGGATCCGGCGAGCTGGCGGGCGGCCGCGTGCGCGATCAACAACTCGAGCGTCGCGCTGGTGTCAATCCAGCACGAGTTCGGCATCGACGGCCACTTCACGCGCGACGGACGCTACGTCGACCATCTTCGGTACTTTCTCGACGCCGTCAGGAGGCCCGTCGTCACCACACTCCATACCGTGCTCCCGGGCCCGAAGCCTGACATCCTGGAGGCGACCCGCTACCTGGAGGAACGCAGCACGGCGCTGGTAACCATGGTCAACATGGCTGGATTGATGCTCCAGCAAGAGTACGGCATCGACAAACGCAAGCTGCACATGATCCCACATGGCGTGCCGGAGATCGGGCGGGTTTCGATTGAGCAGGCGAAGCAGTCACTGCGGCTTGGCGGTCGCACGGTGCTGATGACGTTCGGCCTGTTGAGCAGCGGGAAGGGCATCCAGCATGTCATCCAATCACTTCCTGAGGTGGTGCGACGGCACCCTGAGGTGCTGTATCTGGTGATTGGAGAGACGCATCCGGAGGTGCGCAAGCAGGAGGGCGAGCAGTACCGCGACTCGCTGGTCGACCTGGTCCAGCGACACGGGCTGGAGCGCAATGTGCGATTCGTCAACCAGTACCTCACGCAAGAGCAGCTCATCATGTACCTGCAGGCCACGGACATCTACCTGACGCCCTATGTGAATCGAAACCAGATCACCAGCGGCACGCTCGCCTACGCCATGGGATGTGGCAAGGCCATCGTCTCCACTCCCTACCTCTACGCGACAGAGGTGCTGGCGGAGGGCCGTGGCTTGCTGGCTGAATTTGGCAACCCGCAGTCCTTCGCGCGTTGTGTGCTGGCGCTCCTCGAAGAGCCGGCGTTGAGAGAGCACTGCGAGCGAAGCGCGCTGGCCTATGGCAGACCGATGGGCTGGAGCACCGTGGCGAGCCGCTATGCGGACCTGTTCCTAGCGATCGTGGCCAAGAGCACTCGCCAGTACCCTGTGGTCGAGTTGCAGCAGCCGGTGATGCTGGAGGATCGACGGCAGCGTGTGCTGCGCGTCGTTCCCTAGCGCCACCTCAACCTCACCCTGTACCCGGTCCTGGACGGACTTGAGCAAATGGAGCGCGCGGCTAATCGTCTCAGCGCGTTCGCCTCCGTCTCGCCCAGGTCACGTATTTTCCGCAATGTCAAGAGTGTCATGTACGTTCTCCTGCTCGCGCCCGTTCCAATAGCAGGCGTGTGCTCCGCCGTCGCCCTGGTGTGCGTGCCTTTTGTTGCGAGGGGGCTCCCTCAGAGGATGGGGGTCTGTCCGCTGGCGCCGACATTGCCTGTGAGCTAGATGGCTGGGGCGCATGCCGGGGAACGCCGACCAATCCGACGAGTGCCTGTAGGCCCGGTACTCCTGCGCGGCGCAGGCTTGTTCTGCAAAGCCAGAGTCTCCCAGTCAGCGAGCTCCAGCCGGCGACGCAGTTCACGGGTGGCGCGAGATTGCAGTGCCTTGACCGCTCCCTCCGAATGGCCCGTCTTCAGCGCAACTACCGCGATCGGCATATCGTCGCCGAAGCGCAACCTGAGGACTCTGCGCTGCTCGGATGTCACCTCGAGCAGCAAGCGCCCAAATTCCTCTGTCGCTTCCCATTCGGTAATCGCCGCGGCGGCGTCGGGGTCGGGCAGATCGAGCACGCGCTCGTCGCCCTGTGCAGGATGCATGAGTGTAAGGTGCGGCGACGCCGCCGTGCCGGAGGAAGCACGATACCGCCCCGCGATCAGATTGTAGGTTATGCGGAACAACCATGTCAGGAATTGCACACCGCGATGCTCGTAGCGCGGTAGCGCCTGGAGTGCCTGGAGAAACGTCTGCGAGGTAATGTCCTCGGCGTCGTCGAGGTTGCGGAGTCTGCTCAAGGCGAAGGCATAGACTGCGTTCATGTGCCGCTCATAGAGCTCGCCGAATGCTTCGGGATTGGGTGGGTCGTGGTTCGACCCTACCGCGAGATCCACCAGCTCAGTATCGTCAAGCGACGCCAGCGAGGAGGACTGCCCTTCGGTCGACCACGCCGCCTGAAGGCTGCCGTGGCAACCTGTAACAGCGCTGTCGCAGATGGGATCAGTCATCGTAAGGACCCGGTCGACTGGGGCGAGTACTTGAATGGTACGTTCATTCGATTCTCCGAACGTCGTGAGCTATGCAGTAACCGCCAGCTGCCAATCTGAGCCGGTGGTCAGGCGCTCAGGTCGGTGCGGCAAGAATCCGGACCGTGGCCTATTGAGGAGTGATTCCTGACGACTTTCGCCGGTGGACATAGCGATCTACCACGACAACGCCGTGCTCGAGCATCCAGGCCCGATTCTTTGCATCGATGCGCGCCGACTCGACTCGGAAGGCAGCCGCGCGCTCCATAGCCCGGGCCGGGTCATCCATGCCTGCCGTCAACCCCGTCCGGGAAAGACGTCGTTCGGCCGCCTGGCGTGCCATCGTCGACTCTCGCAAGTGGGCACGCCGAGATGCCGCACGATCCGTACCGTTTTGCAGCAGCCCATCGACGAGGACGCTCTCCTCGCCTTGAATGCTTTCAGGATGCATCGCTTGACTCCGCAGCATACCGCGCCTCCTCATAAACTAGAAGCTATTTGCCGGAGCGATCAGCTCTATCCGAAGCCTCAACGCTCCTGGAATGGCCCCCGGGGCCTGAACCGCCCATTCGCAGTATAGATGCGGCCGTCTCCTCTGTCAAGAATGGCTTGAATCTACTACCCTCATATTCTGGAAAATTGGCTTTCATACTATGCTTTAGGCGTATACACTTAATGGTAATGACTCGGCGGCCAGTCGCATCTGGACTCGCACACCGTTGGGTGATGCGGGGAGGGCGAGCACCTCTCCGCGCTGCCTGCGCCCAATTGCGTAGGCCTGGCGCTGCGGTAGCGACTCACGACAGTGATGATGAGAGTAGATTAACCTAAAGTTCAGCCATGCTGGCCTGCCGGCTGAGTATAGCCATAAGCTACTCGTGCTATTATTGACGCCATCGCCGGACGAGCCCATACTGTGCATGGACCGAGGTATGCCTGATCGGTCCGCCAGACTCAGTCATGTGAACAGGAGAGAACGATGCAAGCCGATGAGTTCAAGGGCGCAGCGGTGGTAAGCGTGCCGCAGGCCGACAAAATCGGCACGATCGAGGATGTCCTCCTCGACCTGCAGGAGCACCGCGTCGGCGCGCTGCTGCTCCATGGTGGGCTCTTTCATGGCGGGCCGGTGGTGCCGTGGGCCGAGGTGGGGTCCGTCGGCCGGGATGCCGTGATGGTGGACGAAAGTAAGGATGCGACGCGCGAAGCGGGGGGCGCAGCCCAAGGCTACGGGATTCGCCTCGACTCACTACTTGGGATCAAGGTTGTGACCGACACCGGCAGCCTGATCGGCGGGTTGTCCGGGGCCGACATCGATCCCGCGACAGGTAAGGTCATTACCTATGTGGTGACCGCGTCTGAGGGTGGCGGAATCTTTCATTCCGCGCCCCGTTTCACCCTGGCGCCAAAGGCCGTAGTCGGCGTTGGTCGAGACATCATTACCGTCGATGCCACGGTAGTTGACGTCCAACGCGATAGAGTAGGCTGAATCCTGTTTCGGTGGCGTTCGCTTTCTACCTTCACATGCCCCGTTGGCGCCAGATGCCTGCCGCTCTGTGACCGTACGCCGGCAAGCGCGACAACCCTAGCACGATTGCGGCGCCGATAGAGGCTGCCACAATACTGCCCACGACACTTTAGGTGCCCGTGGCGAACTCTCCTACCGTGATTCCGCCGATTAGGGCACGGAGCAATCTCAGGACCAAATCGCCGACGAGCTCGTGACGCGGGCCTACCGCGGAGCTCGCGAGCCAGCCCGCCACGAGGCCGACCGCGGTCTAGCCAACGGCCTCTCCAGATCGCATCACAATTGCGGCGAACAGAGAGCGCCCTCCTGATCCGATACCCCCCCTCAACCCCTAGCCGTGCGACGTGCCCATCGACAATGTGGGATAGCATGAGCTAGCTCTATCAATAATGGGCAAGTCGTGGTACTATTGCTGAGTATTGAGCTAAGAAGTTCATATAAACTGGTTACTTTTGGCCGGGCTGTTCTCGGCAGCAAGTGCGGCCTGCAACATGGTGGCATTGGTCAGAGAGGAGGGATGCACGGTCTAGCCTGCCGGCGAGCACGTCATCCGTCCCGATCAACCGCCGCGCCCTCCCTTGTGCCTTGAGGGCGTTGACCCAGTCGAGGGCACAGGACCGCCTGCGTAGGCCTGTGTGGCTCGGCATCGCGGCCAGTAGCACTACAGCACGGGCTTGTCGCCCTGCTGCAAAGGAGGACCTCATGCGATTTCATTCCTCGATCCTCGCTCGGAGTCTGGTCTTCGCCCTCTTGCTTCTATTTGTCGTACCGGCAGGGCTTGGCGCGAGCGGTGCTGCCGGCTCGGCGCGCGCCACCGGAAATGCCCCACTCGCCGTAGCGCAGGGGAATGCTCAGGCGCAGCTCGTCGGGCTGCCCAGCGCCGCGGCGCCGCGGACACTCTACAGGCAGCCCGCCGCGGCGTTGACCGCCGCGTCGACGGTGCTGCTGAGCCTAACAGCCACGGTCGTGATCACGCCCACGGCTACGATGGCGCCGACCCTCACGGCTACGGCTGCGTCAACGCCAACGGCCACGGCGGCGCCAACTCCCACGGCCACGGCGACACCGATTCCGGCGGCCACCATCACCAGCAGCCCAAGTTCCTTTGCCCCGCTCGACACCATTACGGTCCAGGGAGCGGCGTTCCTGGCGGGCGAGCGGATCACCATCAGCCTGGCTACGTTGACCGGCTCGGCCTCGGTGCCCATCGGGCATGCCCACGCGACTGCGTTAGGCAGTTTCGGACCACTGCAAATCAAAGTGCCCTTCAGCGCCCCCGCAGGCCAGATCTTGTTGGTGGCTTTCGGCCAGGTTTCCGGGCGACGGGCAACAGTGCCGGTCACCATCCACGCGCCGGCCGCCACGCTGAGCATCGCTCCCACCTCCGCTAAGCCGGGAGACGCGATCGCAGTCAGCGGCGCCCATTTCCAGCCCGGCGAGACGGTAGTGGTCGACCTGGTTGCCCTCGTCAGCAGCGCTAAACTCGGTACGGCCCACGCCAACGCCGTGGGCGCTATCAGCCTGAACGCCACCGTGCCCGCGAACACTCCAGAAGGCACTGACAGTGTAGTCGCCACGGGCGGCACCAGCCACCTGAGCGCTACAGCCCAGATCGCCATCGGGGCTTTGCCGGCAAGTCTGGCCATTGGCAGCGGATCAGTCAAGGCGGGCGCCACCATCAGCGTCTCGGGCAAGGGTTTCATCCCCGGTGAGACCATCTCCATTCAACTGAGCGGTGGCACGCTGACGCCCTTGACCGTGGCCATCGTGGTCGCCAATACGGGCGGAACCTTCAGCCTCTCCGCGCTGTTGATCCCCACGCTTGTGCCGTCCGGCACGTTCACGCTGATCGCGTTGGGGCAAAGCAGCGGACGCTCGGCACGCGCTTCGCTCGCCGTGCAGGCCCCGCCGCCGGCAGCGCCGATCCTCAGTATCGTCGACGCCGCGCACGTCGCCGGCACCCCGTACCTCCTGAGTCCCGGCGGGATGATGCAGCTGGCAGGCAGCAACTTCCCGGCCAGCGCGCAGGTGACCATTGCCCTCGCCGGCAATGGCGGCACGCTGAGTCTCACCACGATCGCGGCCAATAGCAAGGGTGCCCTCGGTCCCGTGGGCGTCACCTTGCCGGCAAACACTCCCGCGGGCCTGTATACCCTGCAAGCGATGGTCGGAGGCCAGAAGGTCGCCACAGTCGACACCAAGGTTGCGGCCCTCACCCCTCACCTTGCGCTGTCGATTGGCACTCTCGCGATAGCGGCGACGGTGACCGTGCAGGGGAGCGGCTATGCCCCGGACGAGCAGATCGTGCTGGCGCTCAATGGGTCGGCACTGCTTACCAAGCCAACTACCATTTTGGCCGACGGCAACGGCCGTTTCAGCGTGACGTTTGTGGTACCCGAGACGGTGATCAACGGCACGAACATCGTCACCGCCAGCGGCGTCAGCAGCCGGGCAAGCAGCTCGGTCAACGTAACGGCCACGCTGCCTGTGGCCTCCCGCTGGTACTTCGCGAACGGTGACACGACCGGAAACAACCAGACCACCATCTCGATGCTGAACCCGGGCGTTGCGCCCGCCATCGTCAAGATGACGTTCCTCTATCAGTTTGGGCCGGAGCGGAGCTACACTCAGACGGTTCCGGCGCACAGCGTGGCCTCGGTCGCTCTGGCACAGGTGGCCGGGTCGGGCGTGCACGTCGCTACCATCTTGGAGGCAGATCGCCAGATTACCGCCGAGAGCAGCATTAGCTACGGCTCAGGCGATGCCACCGTGGCGCTGGGGGCACCGGGACCGTCGCGAACCTGGTATCTGGCCGAGGGTTATACCAGCGGCAGTTTCCACGAGCAAATCGCGGTGATGAACCTGGCCACGACGTACGCCACCATCGACGTGCGTTTCCTGCCCTTCAACAATCGACCGGCACGCGAGGTCCGCTTCGTGATGCAGGCGCGCTCGAACATCACCATTGATGCCGGCCAGTACATGCCCGGCCAGTCCATCAGCGCCATCGTCACCGCCGACCAGGACGTAGTGGTGGAGCGGTCGATGCGCTTCGGCGTGGGGAGTCGTGGCGCCTCTGACAAGATCGGCGTGACCGGTGCCTCGACGGTATGGCTCTTCGCCGGGGGCGAGAGCTCCGGAGACAGCCAGACGTTCTTCACCATCTTGAACCCGAACGAGGCGGCGCCCGCCGCGGTGACCGCGACCTACTTCGACCGCACGGGAAAGCCTGTCGGCTCGCAGACGATCGTCGTCAACCCGCTGCACCGGGGCAATATCAAGCTCAATGACGTGCTGCCGAATGCCCAGGTGGCTACCATTCTGACCAGCAACGTGCCGGTCGTGGTGGAGCGGCCGACCTACAACGGGCCGGCGAACCTGAGTCTGGCGAGGTCGGGCAGTGTGACCTTCGGCCGCAATGGCGGCGGGCTGTCCTGGGCGTTCCCCGGGGGTAGCACGGCCAACGGCACCCAGTCCCAGATTATCCTGTTCAATCCGGGCCTGACCTTCGCTACGCTGCACGCCACCTTCTACACCGATTCCGGGGCGATGGCGTCACTGGATCTCACTTTGGCGCCCAACAGCGACACAGTCTTGAACGTGAACGCAGTACCCGGACTAGCGGCGGGCCACTACGGCGCTGTGCTCACAAGCACCAACAACCATGTGTTCCTGGCCGAGCAGTCCGAGCTGAATACCGGTACCCAGCAAGCAACCAGCACCCAGGGCGCGGCGCAATAGCCTGGCGCCCTGGCTTAGACCTGAGAGCGGTCTCTCAGGAGGAGGAAAACGTGTTCACTCTCATTCGTTGGGCCGGGCAACGCGTGCGCGCTGCCCTACGCCTGGGAGCCGTGGTCCTGTGCGCAGCGGTTCTGCTGCCCGGCCTGCTTGGTCTTCCTGCACAGACTGCCAGCGCGACCAGGACGGCTGCAGTCCTGCAGCTTCCGAACGCAACCCTGATCCGGGATACGGCCTCTGGTAGAGTCTATTTGGTCTGGGCAGAGCAGCGACATTGGATCGATTCGCCTGCCACGCTAACTGCACTCGCCTACGACGCAACCACGATTATCAATCTCGGTCCGGACCAGGTCGCGACGCTGCCCAACGGCACTGAGCTGAGCCTGCATACCGTGGCCGGTGGGCTTGTCTGGCCGTGGGCGCCTATCCTGGCTAGCCCCGTGCAGCTCAACCTCGCGCAGCCCAGCACTACGGTTGGGACCTATTTGCTCGTGTCGGCCTCCGGGTTCCAGCCGGGCGAGCCAGTAACGATTAGTGCGCCGAACGGTATTACCGCCGCCGCGGTCGCCGATAGCCAGGGTGCCTTCAACGCGAACGTGCCGATTCCAGCGGGCGTAAGCACCGGGCTGCATCACATGTATGCCCAGGGCGCCCAGAGCGGCCTCTTTGGCGTGCAGGTGTTCCATGTCATCGCCGCCGCTGCAGCGCCCATCTTGAACTTGGCGCCGAATCCCGTCACTTTCGGCACCAACCTCAGCGTCAGCGGCTCCGGGTTCGGGCCGAACGAGCAGGCCCAGATCTTTCTGAATGGCGGCATGAGCACAGTTGTGGTCTCTACGAACGCGAGCGGGGTATTCGGGCCGGCTTCGCTGCCGGTACCCGGAAACCTGCTGCCGGGTGCCTACGCCGTGCAGATTTACGGCATGACCAGCAGTCGCTGGGTTGGCGACCAGATGCCGGTGGTCGCGCCGCAGCCGGCGCCCACCGCGACCGCGGTGCCACAGGCCAATCCGGTAGTAATCGTTAGCCCTGCGGTCACCCTCCCCGGCTCGCAAGTGGTTATTAGCGGCAGCGGCTTTGCGCCCGGCGAAACGGTGTTAATCCGGTTCAGTGGGGGGTTGGTCAATGGCATTAATGCCAATGCTGCCGGAAACTTCGCCGGAGTGCTGCTCACCGTGCCATCTGGCACCGGCTCGGGCACCTACGGCATCACGGCCACCGGCGCAACCACCCAGCGCACGGCAAGCACCGCGCTGATCGTGCAGGTGCCGCAACCAGTCCCAGCCGGCATTGTCATCAGCCCGCTCAGTGCTGTGCCGGGTACTCAGGTGCTGATTGCCGGCACGGGATTTCAGCCCGGCGAGATCGTGCTCGTGACCTTCAATAACCAGTTGGAGGAGAGCCTGACCGCCAGTGGCTCCGGCTCGTTCACCAATGGTTATTTCGACGTGCCGAACACGCTGGAACCCGGGCTGTATCGGGTCATGTCAACCGGTGCTACAAGCGGACGCAGCGCCACCGCCATGCTGACTGTCAGCGCGCAGCCTCCTGTGATGAGGCCGTCCCTGTTTGCCAGCCCCATAACCATCGTGCCAGGAGGACAGGTCATACTGACGGGCTACAACTTTACCCCAGGTGAAGTGGTGGTGGTGCGCCAGGATAAGGCCCAGGTGCTTCGCTTCCATGCCTCTGCATATGGGTCCTTCAGAGTTTCGCTTACCGTGGATGCCGTCCTCGGCAGCCACACGCTGACTGCCACGGGCACGACCAGCCGCAAGGTTGCTGTCACCACCGTGCGCGTGGCGCAGCCGATCAACGCTGCCATTGGCCTCGCACCAAATAGGGCGCACCGCGGTGATGTAGTGCGGGTGAATGGCGGCAACTTCTTTCCCGGCGAGGTGGTGCTGATCGATTTCGGCAGCACACTCGTGCAAGCGACCCGGGCTGACGGCAACGGTCGCTTTGCCAATGCCGACTTCACGGTGCCCGGCAACGCTCCCTACGGCATCACGTACGTCAACATCAGCGGATCGAGCAGCGTGCGCCGTGCCAAGGCGGCGTTGGAGATCATTGCCACTCCCCCTGCCGGCGCTCACCTCAAGCTTTCGTCGGCGAACCTGCACCGTGGTAGCAAAGTTACCGTGTCGGGCACCGGGTATCAGGGTGGGGAGATAGTCCTCATTCGCTATCGCGGCAATTTGGTGCAGGCGGCCACGGTCGATAGCCATGGCAACTTCGCCAAGGCCGGCTTCCAGGTGCCGGCAAACAGCCCTTATGGCACCTTCTCGGTGACCGTCACTGGAGCGCGCAGCGGGCGTTCCGCGACGGTAAAGGTGCACGTTACGGTAACGCCGCCTAGCACCAGCATTCTAGTATCGCCCATGTCGGTGAGGCTCGACGGCAGCATCACGGTATCTGGGCATGGCTTCGCCGCGGGCGAGACCGTTTTGCTCCGTCTGAATGGGAAGATCGTGCAGAGCGCCAAAGCCGATAGCCATGGCAGCTTTGGCCGCACCGGCATCAAGATCATGCCGGGCACGCGGCGCGGCTACGCTACCCTGCTGGCGACCGGCGCTCGGAGCGGTCGTCACGCCCAAATCACGCTTTGGATCGCCTAAGTTGGGTGCTTCGGTCGGCCCCCATCTCCGAACGGGAGGTGGGGGCCTTCCGGGATCTGGTGCTCCCGGAGAAGGAGGCATAGTGCAGCAATTGGCTCTGCGTGGCCAAGTCCGCTTTCTTCGCCGTTGATCATGAAAGCAGGTCAATCATGTTCAGTCCCGCACCCCGGCTTAGACGGGTGTTGGCGCCGGCCTCACATGCGCACGCCATTCCGAGTGTCGCTACCCCACCTGAGCGTTTTGCCGTACCGATCAGCCATGCCAGACGCGATGTTCTTCGCACCCTGAACGCGCACCTCAGGGCGGGCATCGCCAACGGGCAGCGAGCTGTCGACGCCGTGGCCTATCGCCTGAGCAGTTGGGGACTTCCACTAGCCCAGAGCGCTATCCTCGCGGCCTGGATCGCTTTCAATGTGGCGGAGATCGTGTTGAGGCCCTTCAACCCGCGCCCCATCATCGTCCTGGACCTGTTCCTTTCGTTCCACTTCGCCTATGGCGCTCTCGCGCTGCTACTGGGCGCCGGCCGGCAGAAGGCGAATCACTGGCCGCCCAGGCCTTTCGGCTACGACCCGGGCCACCCAGCGCTGGACGAGCAGCGCGCAATCATGCGCCACTTGGAGGCGCAAGACGATCTCCTGAGGATGCTGCTCGGCGCCGTTACCGCGGTAGAGCGCGAGGTGGTGTGGCACGCCGAACGGATAGACGCTGGCATAGACGCTAACCGGCACTCTGCTCCGCCAGACACATGAGGTAAGGGCCTTCCGCTATCGTCTGCCCCCGCCGGAGCGAATGGACGCGGATCTTGCCCCGAACGGCGGCGCCCGTGAAAGGGAGGCCTCGCGGGACGGCCGGGGCGAAGGTGCTTGTGGCGCTGTGGATGCAGCTTTTTGCCTCTATTGTCGCGTTAGCGGGTGTCCGTGATCGGCTTCGGGTCCGGAATCGACAGGAGGCACCCTCTGCGAATCACGAGCGATACCTAAGTCCGGACGATACCGACGTCTCGGCAGCATCGAGTTCAGGCGGCAGGTGCGACCTCACGGGGACGTAGATGCCTCATGCTGGTGGTGGGAGGCACGGCTGTGGCTCCGGGCGTTGACTTTCGGCACCGGCAGCCAGCCAATGAGCATCCACCTGGCCGGGTCGCCTGTAACGGGCCCAAAGAACAATGCCAGGAGCCGGCGGTCGGTGTTGCGCAACACAAACGCGACAAGGAGGTGACCTGCCACGTCATGCTCACCGCCCATCGGGAAGAGTTCTGGATGGTCCGTCAAGAGTTGGTGCAATTCGTCTCGCGTCAGAGGCCCGCTGAATTCGAGGAAAGGGCTGTCCGCCATGGGTGTGCTCCTTATTGCTCGTGTAGCCAACCTAATTGATAGATCAGGCTCTGATGTACTTCACGCTCGTCCGATGACTGCCCCAGTGGTTAACGCCGCGCTACATGAACAGGCGCAAGGGCGCGAGCAGCCGTTCGCCCAGCTTGTCCGGCCATCTGCGCGCGGCCCATTCCTCTCGCCGTAGTTCGGTGGCGTTGGTTTTGTCGTGCTCGAACAGCTCATCCATCTGCCGGGCCAGCGTGTGACTGTAGATCTCGACGTTGAGTTCCAGATTGCCTACCGAGCTCAAGCGGTCCAGGTTGGCCGTGCCGATGGTGCTCCACTGACTGTCGATCGTGCAGGTCTTGGCGTGGATCATCGATCGGTAGCGGAATATCCGGATGCCTGCTTCCAGGCAAGGTGCGAGGCGGCCACATGCCATCCAATCTGCGAGCGTGTGGTTCGAGTGCCACGGTAAGAGCACCTGCACGTCCACGCCCCGTCGCGCCGCGGCGGTGAGCCTCGCGAGCAGCACGCGGTCGGGAATGAAGTAGGCGTTGGTGAGATGGATATGCTGCTCGGCCCGGTCGATGGCCGAGATGTACATGTCGCGGATAGGAAAGGACAGCCGTGCCGCATCGTTTTCGTACGGCACGATGAGCGGGTCAAACGCTCGAGGATAGTGGCGGGTGATGCGCTCATCGTGCTGCACCTGGCTGTT